>ENA-ORUM01000059-ORUM01000059.1-human-gut-metagenome-genome-assembly--contig:-NODE-59-length-161248-cov-50.533193_pt1 | contig 161248 bp, 128 predicted proteins | sample MGYA00242083_ERZ509217 | MGnify/ENA primary metagenome ERZ509217 (study PRJEB26280, sample SAMEA2338831) | human gut metagenome | biome: human gut; feature: human-associated habitat; material...
CCGATTCGAAACAGTCAAAAATCGACCTTAATCAATTTATTAACTTAACACGTTGCAAAGATATGAGAAAAATTTCTTTGAAAGGGCTTTTTTGCCCAAAAAGTTTAGAATCTAAGCAAATAATACTGGCTATGAGGATTATATTATTCTTTTTTTTGTTCGTAACTGATAAGGAATGAATGTACAATCAGCCATTGAGAGGGGTATAACATCCAATACACAAGCTATATATACCCTGTACATTGGATCTATATATCCTGTACATTGGATTTATATCTCCTGCGCGCTGGAACTATATCCCCAACTACTATTCATTCTTGAGGCTCCTTGGAGTCAAATCTGGGCTGAACACAGCCCTCTCCAATAAAGTGTTGACATTTCGCATTCAGCCCTTTCAGCCTTGCTCGCAAACGCTTTGATGGAAGGCGATAGCGGCTGAAAGCACTATTTTATACCCCGTCTCTGGTGTATGCTGAGAGGGGTAAGTAACTTCAGCCCTTTCAGCCGGAAAAAGAATTGATTCAAACGCTAATAATTTCCGATTCAACAGAGCCTGTATTTATTCCAAACAGAGTCTCTGTTCGGAACAAACAAAGGCTCTGTCCGAGGTAAACCGACCCTCTGTTTTTTTCTGAACTATTGATCCATTGATTGATTTGAATAAGCCGGTATTCCACCAGCTTTCATCTCGGTGGTGAGTCGTTTTCATCTCGGTAGTGAGTAACCTTTATCTCGGTGGTAAGTGAAGGCCATCTCCGGGCTTACAGAATTCAGTCCGTGTGTTGAGTAACTATAACTTGTCAGCAGAATAGCTATAACCAATCAGCTTTGGGGTTTATGTACGACCGAGGCTGAAAGGACTGAAACTACCCCTCCCCACTCAGAATGCCCTTACACTAGGGTGTAAAATAGTGCCTTCAGCCGCTATCGCCTTCTATCAAGGCGTTTGCGAGCAAGGCTGAAAGGGCTGAATGCTGAGAATACCCATAGAATAGTGTGAACTATAAAGGTGGTACATCTTTCACTCAGATGTTGTACATCTTTTACTCAAATGTAGTACTAGAGTCAGGCAACTTAAGTACTTGTCAGAAGCAAGTCTTGTACTTATAGGGAAGTTTTCTAATATAAGATTGAATCATTCAATGTCGTTTCCCCGGTTCACTTGTGTGAACTCATTTCTTCTTGGCAATATTCCTTATTGAAATTTCTTATCTTCTTCGAGAAGTTCCTGGCTACATTGTTCCGGTGCCAGAGGGGTAAAGAACTCTATCAGATTTTTTTCAGGATCGCGCAGGTACAAGGTGGCATTCTATCGGATGAAAAGAATACGGATGCTTCCGGCAATTACTTATAAATTTGCACCGGCAGTTCTCCTTTTAACGCGCCTAAAGCATTATAAGCCAACGATTCCATTTCTCCTTCCCCGGGATAGACATGTATGGGAGCTAAAAAAGAAATTCGTTTTTTCAATCTTGAGATAATATAATCCGAATAGGCAATACCTCCTGTCAGCAGAATGGCATCCACTTTTCCGCAAAGTACGGTAGCGGCTCCGCCGATTGCTTTTGCCACGTTGTAGATCATGGCGTCCAATATTAGTTCCGCTTTCTTGTCGCCTTCTTCTATAGATTTAATGATGGCGGGCACATCGGTTGTCCCCAGATGGGCTGTCAATCCGGCACGACCGGAAATACGCTTTTTCAATTCGTCTTTGGTAAGCTGCCCGCTATAGCAAAGGTCGATCAGCTGTCCGGCAGGGAGCGTTCCTGCACGTTCCGGTGAGAAAGGACCTTCACCGTCCAATGCATTGTTGGCGTCAATGGCCCGTCCGTGCTGATGGACTGCTACGGAAATACCACCTCCCAAATGGCAGATAATCAGATCCAGCTCTTCATACTTCGTATCTTGCTCTTTGGCAAAACGACGTGCGATGGCTTTCTGATTCAAGGCGTGCCAGATCGTGATTTTCGGCATGAGCGGCGAGCCTGTGATGCGTGCTACCTCTTCCAGTTCATCCACTACTCCGGGATCGGCGATATAGGCGGGACAATGGGGAAGGGAACTGGCGAGTTCTTCTGCAATCAGTCCGCCTAAGTTACAGGCATGGGTTCGCATGGCGTGTAGCGTATCACGTTTCATTGCTTCGTTGACCTCATACACTCCTCCGGGAATAGGCTTCACCAATCCGCCGCGTCCGATGACGGCATCGAACTCGAAGGGTATCCCGTTTGCTTCCAGCTCCTGAAGGACCAGGTTCTTCCGAAATTCAAACTGGTCTATCACCTGCGGATAAACGGATAATTCTTCCACCGAATGTTTGATATTGCGAACCAGTAACGGGGTTTCATTCTCGTAGACTGCTATTTTCGTTGATGTGGAGCCGGGGTTGATGACCAGTATTTTCATAGAATCTATTTTTAGGAATTACGAGTTACGACTTTTGTTAAATTCTTCCCTGCATTTGCAGTCTCCTGCTACTTGCAGGCAGGCCATTGCGATGCTGTAATATTTCGACAATCCGGAATCGCTTCGTGAAGGAAGAACCACCGGGCAGATAGGGCCTTGCAACAATCCTGCCATTTCCGCATTGGCAAACAGGGAGACGGATTTGTAGAAAGCGTTTCCTGATTCGATATTCGGGAATATCAGCACGTCTGCCTGTCCGTTGATAGGGGAAACAATGCCTTTGATGTCTCCGCTTGCCTGTTCGCAGGAAGTGCGTACGTCCAGCGGACCGTCAATGATTACATTCCCGAATTCTCCGGCTTCGGCCAGCTCTACGATATTCACATAGTCCAAAGAGTGCGGAAACTTGGCGCTGACTTTCTCGGTGCAGTGTATCAGTGCGACACGGGGCTGTTCAATGCCGAAATGACGGCAGGTGCAGATGGCATACCAGATCATTTCTATGCGTTGTTGCAACGTTGGACGTGGAATCACTGCGGCATCGGAGAAGAACAGCAGTTTATGGTAAGTCGGAATTTCCATCACGGCCAAGTGTGTGAGGATTTTCCCTTTGGGAAGCAGTCCTTTCTCTTTGTCGAGGATGGCGTGTAGCAGATTGTCCGTGTTGATGATGCCTTTCATTAAAATATCCGCTCCTCCTTCACGCACGATGCGGACGGCTTCGCGTGCCGCTTCGTCCGAATCTTCGATGTGAATGGTTTTCACATAGTCAGGGTATTGTTTCAGTGCGGGATATTTTTCCAGAATAGCCGAGTCTCCAATCATAAGGAACTCTGCAATTCCTTCCTCCAAAGCACGGGTGATAGCATATTCCGTATTGGGATCGTTGGCGCAGACTACGGCAATGCGTTTTCTGCGATTCTGTTCTTTAAGATGGGCTGTTAGCTGGGCAAAGTTCTGAATAGGTTCCATAACGTTAGATTTTTAGCAAATATCAGAAAAATCATTGAGAAAATAATACTTGCAACCCGAAAAGTTACGCCTGTTATGTAACATTTTGTTATATTTCAGTTGTTTTACTGTGTAGATATACACCGAACCGTTTTTTCCTGTATTTTTGCAAATAAATCCCCCTTAAACTTTAAAACAAAATGAAACAGTTCAAAAACCTATTGTTTATTAGCACATTACTCCTTTGTTGGATGCTCGTTTCCTGTAAAACGACGGCTAGAATTCCTGCCGGCTGGTCGCTGGTGTGGGAAGAAAACTTTAATCAAAGGAAGGACTTTGACTCGCAGGTCTGGAGTAAGATTCCGCGAGGGAAATCCGACTGGAATAATTATATGACGGACTTTGATTCCTGCTATGCCATGCGTAAAGGCAAACTGGTACTGAGGGGTATTGTCAATCAGACACTGCCCAATGATACGGCACCTTATCTGACAGGAGGCGTTTATACCAAAGGTAAAAAGGCTTTTTCTGACGGACGGATCGAGATCTGTGCCAGGCTGAATGCCGCAAAAGGTGCCTGGCCTGCTATCTGGATGTTGCCCGAAAATGCCAAATGGCCGTCGGGAGGCGAGATAGATGTGATGGAGCGTCTGAATGATGACTCTATCGCTTACCAAACGGTTCATTCTCATTATACGTATACTTTAGGTATCAAGAATCATCCCAAGTCGCACTCCACAGGAGTGATCCATCCCGATCGTTACAATGTTTTCGCTGTCGAAATGTATCCGGATAGTCTTTCGTTCTTTGTCAACGATGTACATACGTTTACTTATCCCCGCATACGGACGCAGAAGGAGGGGCAATTCCCGTTCAATCAGCCGTTCTATTTACTGATTGATATGCAGTTGGGCGGTTCATGGGTCGGAGCAGTCAATCCCAAAGACCTTCCGGTAGAAATGGAGGTGGACTGGGTACGTTTTTATCAACGGAAATCATTCAAATAGAGCATAAATATGAAAATTCAACTTCCTCCTTTTTTACAGAAGGGCGATAAAGTAGTCATAATATCACCTTCCAGCAAGATCGACAAACAGTTTCTGAAAGGTGCAAAGAAACGGATTGAATCGTGGGGCTTGAAAGTCGCCATAGGAAAACATGCCGGAGGGTCTTCCGGACGCTATGCGGGGACGGTCAAACAGCGGTTGAGCGATTTGCAGGATGCGATGAATGATCCGAAGGTGAAAGCCATTTTTTGCAGTCGTGGCGGATACGGTGTTGTACATTTAATTGATAAGATAGATTTCACTGCCTTTCGCGAACATCCGAAATGGTTGTTGGGGTTCAGTGACATCACTGCCTTGCATAACCTGTTTCAGAAGAATGGTTATGCCTCTTTGCATTCGCTGATGGCACGCCATCTGACTGTGGAACCGGAAGATGATCCTTGCGTGGCCTATCTGAAAGATATCCTGTTCGGTAATCTGCCCGCTTATACATGCGAAAAGCATAAACTGAATAAACAAGGTACTGCACAGGGAACTCTGCGAGGCGGAAACATGGCAGTGGCCTATGGACTGCGGGGAACTCCTTATGATCTTCCGGCAGAAGGAACGGTCTTGTTTATCGAAGATGTGAGCGAACGCCCTCATGCGATTGAGCGTATGATGTACAACCTGAAGCTGGGCGGTGTACTTGAAAAGTTATCCGGACTCATTATCGGGCAGTTTACCGAATATGAAGAAGATTGTTCGCTGGGTAAGGAGCTTTATGCAGCATTGGCAGACCTGGTGAAAGAGTATGATTATCCGGTTTGTTTTAACTTCCCGGTGGGGCACGTGACGTATAACCTGCCGCTTATCAATGGCGCAAAAGTGGAATTTACCGTCGGAAAGAAGAATGTCGAGTTAAAGTTTATTTGTTAATAATCTATTCTATCTGAACGATACTGTGCTGAAAATGACTAATTTTGGAGCCTCAATAGATAAAAGGACGATGAAAAAGAAACCTATGATAGTATTGGCAAGTGTCTTTATGATGTTTTCTGCCTTTTCTTGTGGTGGAGGCAGTAAGACAAGTAGTGCGAACGAGCAAAATGAAAAAGTGGTGGTCAATGTACCTCAATTTGACGCTGACAGCGCTTATCTGTATGTGAAGAATCAGGTCGATTTCGGTCCCCGTGTTCCGAATACGAAAGAGCATGTCGCTTGTGGAAATTATTTAGCGGAGCAACTGGAAGCCTTTGGTGCTCAGGTTACTAATCAATATGCGGACCTCATAGCTTATGACGGTACCCTGCTGAAAGCGAGAAATATTATCGGTTCTTATAAGCCGGAAAGTAAAAAGAGGATAGCATTGTTCGCGCATTGGGATACTCGTCCGTGGGCGGATAATGATGCTGACTCAAAGAATCATCATACTCCTATTTTGGGGGCAAACGACGGTGCCAGCGGGGTAGGTGCTTTGTTGGAGATTGCCCGTCTGGTCAATAAGCAGCAGCCGGAACTGGGTATAGATATTATCCTGCTGGATGCAGAAGATTATGGTGCTCCCCAATTCTATGAAGGAAAGCATAAAGAAGAATTCTGGTGTCTCGGTTCCCAATATTGGGCACGTCATCCTCATGTGCAGGGATATAATGCACGTTTCGGCATCTTGCTGGATATGGTAGGTGGCGAAGGCAGCGTATTTATGAAAGAAGGTTATTCCGAAGATTTTGCACCGGATATTAATAAGAAAGTATGGAAAGCTGCCAAGAAACTGGGTTACGGAAAAACTTTCATGGACGGTAACGGCGGATTGGTAACGGATGATCATCTGTTCATCAACCGTCTGGCGCGTATCAAGACGATTGATATCATTCCCACCAGTCCGGATGGTGATTTCACCCCGACTTGGCATACTGTCAATGATACTATGGATCATATCGACAAGAATACCCTGAAGGCTGTCGGACAGACGGTATTGGAAGTAATCTATAATGAAAAGTGATCTTGTTAGTCCGCTTCTTTGTTACTTCAAAGACCTGACAGCTTTGTGCTGAATTAATAAATTGTTAAACAGTAAATCGTAAATATCATCATGTCAATTAATGAATTACAAGACGAAGTAATTGCTGAATTCAGCGACTTCGATGACTGGATGGATCGATACCAGCTGCTCATAGACTTAGGAAATGAACAGGAACCACTCGATGAAAAATATAAAACCGAACAGAATCTGATCGAAGGCTGCCAGAGCCGTGTGTGGCTTCAGGCGGACGAGGTGGATGGAAAGATCGTATTTAATGCGGAAAGTGATGCTTTGATTGTAAAAGGAATTATTGCTTTATTAATCAAAGTCCTTTCAGGACATACACCTGATGAAATTCTGAATGCTGATCTTTATTTTATAGATAAGATAGGGCTGAGAGAACATCTGTCTCCTACACGTAGCAACGGTTTGCTGTCGATGGTAAAGCAGATACGTATGTATGCGCTGGCATTTAAGGCGAAAGAAGGAAAATAATAAGCATATCATTTTAGGCACGGATAACACGGATTTACGCGGTTTTAAGAGATTATAAGCAACTAAAAACAGCGTAAATCCGTGTTATCCGTGCCTAAAATCAAGTAAACAGCTGTCTTTCGTACTCCTTTCATTTACTAATTTCTTCCTGATACTCCAATATATCTGCCGGTTGGCAGTCAAGTACTTTGCAGATGGCCTCCAGCGTGGAGAAGCGGATTGCCTTTGCTTTTCCGGTTTTTAATATAGAAAGGTTGGCGGGAGTGATATCGATTTTCTCCGCCAGTTCGCCCAGAGAGATTTTTCTGCGCGCCATCATGATGTCAAGGTTTACTATAATTGCCATAATTCTATTTTCTCGGTTTGAGTTAAATCGTGAGCTCCTGTTCTTCTTTCATTTTCAGTCCGATAGCGAATGTCTCTGCTACAATCAGACAGCCAAGTCCCAATAATAAATCAGTCGCTTGTAGCGCCAGGGGAGCAATGATGTATTTGTCGAGTGCGAATACTTCTTTTAATCCCCAGTAATTGACAACTTGAGGAATCAGGTAAAATAGAAAGGAAATGATCAGCAAACTGCCCAGCCAGCGCAGGCGGCGTACATTCTTCCATTCAAATATCTGTGATTTGTTGATGCTCAGAATCAGCATGACAAAGATGATGAGTGCTGAAATGGTGAGCAATGTATTCATTAATGAGCAGGAACTACTGATAATCAGGTAACTGTAATTCACGTCTTTCCCAATGCGCACAGCCATTTGCGTATACATGACGGGCACTTTCTCTTTGCTTTGGGCATTGATGATCGTGTCCGGTTTGATCATAGCGATTGTAGGTACGACATCTACAAACCGGAAATCACCTGCCAGCATGGTACCGTCGCATTGCTTCGGCTCTTTGTGCTGTTCTTTGGCCAGACTCATGCCGGCTTTCATACCTGTTCCAAACTGGTATCCTGTGGTATATAGGGAAAGTCCCAAAACTATGAATACCAATATGCAGAGAATGTTCAAACGTTTTTTCATCGCTGTCTTTTTATTATTTTAGTCTGTGATATTTGTTTCTTCTTTCCAGGGGTAGGGGATGGTTGTTCGGCGCATTCCCCAGATTACTCCTGCAAGTATCAAAACTGCTGCAAAAATAACCATTAGATAAGTGCTGGTATTCATCAGGTCACTCATGTTTTCAGCTTCCGGATATTTTATACTGAGAAATACGGATAAAGAATTGTTCAGTACGTGCATCAGTATACAAGGGATGAGGCTGGCAGTCTTATAATAAGTCCATGCAAACAGGATACCGATCAGAAATGCCGGAAGGATCTGGGCAGGATTGATATGAAAAACGCCGAACAGAAGTGCTGAAAGCAGAATTGCTTTCGTCGGGCTGTACTGTTGCAGCAGTGCCTTGGTGATGGCTCCGCGGAACAACAACTCTTCGAGTACGGGACCTATGATGGCTATGGCAAGAATGCCGCCCCAGCCGGACTGGAGAATATCGAAAGATTGTTCCATGATATTGGGAATCCAGTCCATCAGTTCTGTTAACGCAGATACCACAAAACCGCAGGTAAGGACGGCCAGTGCACTGAAAAAGAGATAAGAGGACGAAACAGGCGACCAGGTTGTTTTCTTTGTGCTGATGTAGCCGGCCTTCCATAAATAGACACCCATCATCAATTGCCCGGCCAGTTGCGCCGGAATCATGAGCATGGTGATAAGCGCATCTTTGTCTAAATTTCCGGTAGTGGCTACCAGATAAATCACACAGGGAATCATGACCAGGATAGGAGCAATGATTTGTGCAATAAGTAGATTCAGTAATATCAGTTTAATAGCAGTTCTCATATTCGTAGTGTTCTTAGCTGAGATACAAAGATAATCGTTTGTTATTTACTGGCAATAAAGCTGCACAGAAACATGGCAATCATTGAGACGGATACTACCAGTATCGATATGCTCATTAGTGACTTTTTCATAAAGTGTTATTTTTTAATAGATGATTGAATGGAAAATAGTTGTTTTTCGATGATTATTTATCGTTTATCGATATGCAAATGTAGAGGTAAGTTTTGAGTTAACAAAGAAAAAGGAGAAAATATTTATCGAAAAACAATAAAAAAGATATGTTTTTCGATATTATTTGTGCTGATGATGGAGGAAGGAAGGGTTATTTACCTCCGTTTGGCAGCAAAGAGGATCGTTTCTGTTTCTTCTGCATCTTTGTGGAGTTGGGTGATTAGCTGGTCGATGCTATCGTATTTTAGTTCGGGCCGTGTCCGCTTCACGAAAGTAAGCCGGATAAATTTGTCATAAATGTCGGAGTGGAAATGAAGGATATTCACTTCGATGGTACGGTTGGGACCATTGTTGATAGTGGGGCGGACACCTATATTCAGCATGCCCATATAAGTTTTTCCGTCGAATGTAACCCATACGGCGTAGACTCCGTCTGCGGGAATCAGTTTGTCCGGATCGTCCACGCTTAAATTGGCAGTGGGGAAACCGATTTTTCTGCCTACCTGATAACCTCCTACTACGGTTCCGTCCAGAAAATATTCGTATCCCAGACAGCGGGCAGCTATATCCACGTCTCCCTGATGTAGTAATTTCCGGATTAAAGAAGAACTGACCGGAACGCTTTGGGAAGCATCTATCCGGATATCGTTTGTGTAAGCTTGTGCACGGATAACATCGATGCCGATAGATTGTCCGTAGCGTACATAATCCTCAAACCCTTCGCTGCGGTTATGGCCGAAACGGTGGTCGTAGCCTATCACCAGATACCTGACCTGATAACGTTCCTTCAGCACCTGAGTCATGAATTCTTTGGCTGTCAGCCGGGAAATGTCGGGCGTAAAATCGAGCATCAGGCAATAATCTACTCCCGTACCTGCCAGCAGGTTTATTTTCTCTTCGGGGGTAGTCAATAATTCCGGATGATAAGTGGCGTTCATCACTTTGCGCGGATGAACAGGGAAGGTTACTAATGCAGAACGCAGACCTTTGGCTGCCGCTATCTCTTTCACTTGTTGAATCAGATAGCGGTGCCCCGTGTGTACACCGTCGAAGAAGCCGATGGTAGCTACACATGGTTCGGGGATCATAGCCGATGTATCATTTATAATCTGCATGTTTGCCATCTTATTTTTTTCTGAAAAGATGGCTCCAGTCTTCACCGGCTTTCGGTGTATAGGTCGAGATACCCAGTTCCTGAGCTACTTTACAGTTTATTTCGGAATCATCAATAAAAAAGGTCTCCTTCGGATCGATACCCGCATCTTCAGTCACTGCTTTGAATATCTCCGGTTCGGGTTTGGCCATTTTCATTTCATAAGAAAGATAAGTCTTTTCGAAGTAGTCCTCTACTTTGAATGTGCGATAGGGGAAAGCGTTTTGGCAAACCCATTGCCAGTGGATGTCATTCGTATTGCTGAGCAGATAGACTACGTATTTCTCGCGTAGTTTGAGCAGCAGATCGAGTTTATATGCAGGGATATCTACTAAAAAACTGTTCCAGGCTGCATCAATCTGCTCATCGCTTACTGCTTTTCCCATCATATCCCTGATGCCGTCGCGGAATTCAGCAGGAGTGATCAGTCCTTTCTCCTGCTGCAAGAAGATTCCGTCTAACTGGTGGGTGCAGAATTTTTCTTCTACATGCTGGAACCCAATCTTTTTAAAGTTCTCAATACAGCGTTCGCGGTCCAGATTTATCAATACACCGCCTAAATCAATAAGTAAGTTTTTAATTCCTTTACTTTTCATTATTTTCTCTTTTGTGAATGATACGTTGAACAAGGCGAATAAGTTCTCCAACCCATAACACCATGGACGAAACGCCTATAATCAGAAGCCACGTCTGCCAGTCGAGCGGCACCGTGCGGAATACAGCTCCACCGAACTGTACGATCAGAAATTGGCCGATCAGGATAGCCAGCACAATTAACTCCATGCCATACGATTTGGAAAGTCCCTTGAATGCTGAGTCGGTAGTGCCGAATACGCGGGCATTGAACAGGTTCCAGAATTGCAACATGACAAAGAAAGTGAAGAAAATGGTGAGGTTGTGTACGTCCATACCTTGCGCGCTGTGGTCGAAATAATAAATCATTCCGAGCAATACGACAAGGAAGAGAGTGCCTACACCTATTATATTAGTACGCATCGCTTTGCTGATGATGAAATCAGTGCTGCGGCGCGGTTTCTCCTGCATGACGGTTTCGCTGGGAGGAATGGAAGCCAGAGCCAGAGCGGCAAAGGTGTCCATGATCAGGTTAACCCACAACATTTGTGTCACGGTCAATGGAAGTTCTGTTCCGATCATTGAACCTAACAGTACGATCAGCAGAGCAACAAAGTTGATTGTTAACTGAAATACGATGAAACGCTGGATATTCTTATACAGAGAACGTCCCCACATAACGGCAGTGCCGATACTGTTGAATGAGTCGTCGAGCAACGTGATGTCACTGGCTTCTTTGGCAACGGAAGTACCTGTACCCATTGACAAACCTACTTGCGCATGGTTCAGAGCAGGTGCGTCATTCGTACCGTCTCCGGTTACAGCGACTACGGCTCCTTTCTGCTGGAGTAGCTGCACAAGACGTTGCTTGTCCGTCGGACGGGCACGCGACATGATTTTGAGATCCATTACGCGGTCCAGTGCTTCTTCGTCACTAAGTTCGGCAAAGGCAACACCGGTGATACGGTTCCGTTCGGTATCTGTTTCCGGTTGCCACAGTCCGATCTGACGGGCAATCTCCGTAGCTGTTCCCGGAGTGTCACCGGTAACAATCTTAATACCGATACCTGCCGACTGGCATTTGGCTACAGCAGCGGGTACATCCGGACGAATCGGATCTGAGATAGCTACGACCCCTAAGAAATTCAGGTCGTTGGCAGATACCAGTTCCGCACAGTCGTTCGGTTCGTTTTCTCCTACTATTTTGAAGGCGAATCCGAGAGTACGCATCGCCATATTCTGATAATTCAGTAACTGCGCTTCTACCGTCGAACGATATTCGACTGCATCCACCCGTCTTCCGTCCAGCACGACTTCCTTACATTTGCCGAGTACGATTTCGGGTGCTCCCTTGATATAGAGTACTTTCTTTCCGATGATCGGAGACTCGACGAGAGTCGCCATGAATTTGCGTTCGGTCGAGAATGTAAGCTGGTCGAGGATATGAGCCTGTTCACGCAGTTCGAGGTAATTTTTGCCTTGACTGTTGAGCCATAATAACAAGGCGACTTCTGTTGGATTGCCCACCCCTTTGGGTTTTTCCCCGGTGGCTGCTTCTTCGAGGAAAGCGGTGGAGTTGGCACTGATTCCCTCTGCGACGAGAGCACTGATATCATCATCGGCCAGATGACCGCCATTTTTGATTCCGTAGAAATTAGGTTCGTGTACCTGCATCAGGTTTTGCGTCAGTGTACCCGTTTTGTCGGTACAAATCACGGTGATAGCTCCCATGGTTTCACAGGCGTGCATTTTTCGTACCAGGTTGTTGGTCGAGAGCATGCGGCGCATATTCAGAGCCAGACTGAGCGTTACACTCATCGGTAATCCTTCGGGGACGGCTACTACAATCAAGGTTACTGCCATCATGAAATATTTGAGGGTCCGCTCGAAAACCGGAAGCCACTCGTGCCAACCGTTCAGCGAACTGAAATCGTAGAACAGCAGTACATCTTTTACAAAGAAAATAAGGAAGGCAAGTCCGGCAACGGTAAATCCTATCTTTCCGATCAGGTTTGCAAGCTTGGTCAGCTGTATATTCAGAGGGGTCGGCTCCAGATTTTCTTCGGTGCTCTGACGGGCTACCTTACCGATCTCCGTAGCGTCTCCTACATGCAGTACGCGCATGGTGCCGTGTCCGTCTACTACTGTCGTACCACGCATCACCAGATTGGAGGCATAGGTTGCTTCTTCATCAAAATCCGCTTCGATTACGGTCTTATTGATCACCGGTTCTCCGGTCAGGTTGGACTCGTTTACTTGCAGTGAGATAGCTTCCAGTAACTGTCCGTCGGCGGGAATCTCTTCGCCTGTTTCCAATATGATAATGTCGTCTACAACGACGTCTTTGCGTGGAATTTCCTGTACATGTCCGTTACGAATCACCTTTACGAGTGTTTCTTCGTTGACAGCGTTCAGTAAGTCGAATTTCTTATTGGCATCGTATTCGAAAAAGAAACCGATACCGGTAGCCAGCAGGATAGCTGCTATAATTCCGATCGTCTCGGCATATTCATTCTCGATAATGGAAATGACTAGTGAGAATATGGCTGCTACCAATAATACGCGTACAACCGGGTCTTCGAATTTTTCGAGGTAAAGCTTCCAAAGGGAAGGGCGCTTGGGGGGTGTTAACAGATTGACACCGTTCTTTTCTCTGCTTTGCAGGACTTCATTGTCCGTAAGGCCTGAATGATAATAATCGTCTTTTTTTGTAGTACTCATGCAGATACATGCGTTTGGTTAGGACCGCAAAAATACAACATAAAATTGTGATAAAATGTTTAATTAAAACTTTTTATGAAGTAACTTTATTCAGGACGGCCACAAGTGCGATAGGGAATCGTAAACCAGAACGTTGATCCTTTGCCCTCTACAGAGTCTGCGCCAATTTGTCCCTCCAGTTTGTTTACGATGGTTTTGGAGATAGAGAGTCCCAGTCCTGTCCCTTTCTTTTCCTTGTTCAGTTTCACAAAGCGACCGAAAACTTCCGGTAGTTTGTCAGCGGGAATTCCGGTTCCGGTGTCTGTGACATAAAAATAAAGTTCGGTGTCTCTTGCCTTGTAGCCTATACGGACATTTCCTTCTTGAGTGAATTTAATGGCATTGGTCGTAAAATTGGAGAGTACCTGTGCAACCCGGTTCCGGTCTGTCTCTATGGTACAGGAGGGAAGCCCCGGCTCTGCTATTATTTGAATATTTCCTCCTGCCTCGTTGACTCTCATTTGGAAAAGTTGTTGCAAGTCGGATAGCAACAGATTGATATCTACTTTGGTATATACAAATTCCAGTGTACCTGCTTCTATTTTCGACATATCGAGAATATCATTCACCAGTTGCAGCAGCAAGTCGGCATTCATTTTGATAATTTCCTGATATTGCGCCTTCTCTTCTTCTGTGTTGGCACTGGCCAGTATTTCAGCAAATCCGGTAATGGCATTGAGGGGAGTGCGGATTTCATGGCTCATGTTAGCCAGAAATGCTGACTTTGAAATATCGGCATTTTCAGCTTTCTCTTTAGCCAGTGTCAGTTCCTTTTCAGCTTGTTTGAGTTGGGTGATATCATGAACGGTGAGGACCATGTTTTCTTCTTCATTAAGGAGAAAATAGGAGCCGGATATGACGGCGTCACATGCTACGGATTTTTTTTCGGCAGTCAGTACGTTCAGGGTTGCTTCCAAGTCAGTGAAGCCTCTTCTTTGCTCGAAAGCCTGACGGATGGCGCAACGTATGGGGCAGGAACCGCAGTAAGCATGTGTACCACAACCGCCCTCTGCTGATAATGCATTGCGGCACTGCAACAAGTCGCCTACTCTCTTTTCTTCCAGGCTCTTTTGTGTTCCTGTCAGTTGGTAGTAATTGGTTTTTAATACTTTGAAGTCGTTATCTATTAATAGAATATAGGCATGAACATTTTTCAGAATAGCACTGGCGATGTGACTGGTATGTTCCAGTTTTCTGGATTCCCGGAATAGTCGCTTTTGCATCCGAAGACATTTTCTCCGTTCCCATAGGTAACTGAGCAGGAGAACTGCGCATAAAATGATCAGAATAGATAGCAATGCTATTAGCATGATGTAACTTGTTGGCTTTGTTCTACAAATATGCTACAAAGATAACTTTTTTACTTGGGATGAAAAAGAAGTTTGAACAATTTGCAGCTATTTACGTTATATTATTTAGTAAACCAATAAAAAGCGAACATTATGAAGAAGTACATTTGCACAGTCTGTGAATACATTTACGACCCCGCACAAGGAGATCCTGATAGCGGTATTGAACCGGGAACAGCTTTTGAAGACATTCCAGATGATTGGACTTGTCCACTTTGTGGAGTCGGAAAAGAAGACTTTGAACCGTACGAAGGATAAAAACTAAAAGAGAGAAGAGATTATTACGAGATGACCGGGTGCATTGCATCCCGGTCTTTTTTGATTTCAGCTCATGCTGAGCTTTGTTTTGTCAGTTTATATATTATATATTACTCAGATGGTCTCCTCGTCGTATCAAAATACTAATCCGAACAGATTAATAAAGGTGTGAATTTAAAGCTGTATTTATCATGACCGGTCATCATATCGGGAGTTTCGTAAAGATCATACAGTACGCTCATAAGTTTAGTTTTTTTGTTGTGTATTTAAAGCTTTCATTCCCGTAAACTATGGGATCGGCTTGAATATTAATTTATTCTACTATAACTTACCTTTCGTACCACCAAGATGGTACGAAAGGTAGATAGTACGCAAAAGTAATGATTTAATGGAGAAAAGGGTTAATTTTACAAGTTTTTTGCGTTAACTATTTATTTCCAGACGCAACTCCTCTTGCATAACTCTGCTTTTCCCGTTGATCGTGTATCGGTATGACAATAGAAATACATTATAAGTGTGTCCGTAAGATTCCTCTACCCTGAATATATTGGGATATTTAGAATCACCTTCTATTGGAGTGACATCAATATCCTTGTATGGCTTTATCTTGACGTGGTTGTTTTCTTCTACTTGCAGTATGATGGCGGTTTTGTTGATGTGATCCACATTGCTTTCAAAAGACTCCGTTCCGGCTATCACGCGTACGCTGTTGTGGGTGAGTGGAAACATCTTCTTGTTGCCTGCGGTTGCCATTCCGTCTGCCAGACCGGTCATTGAATAGTAAACGTTTTCGCCCTGAGTTGCATAATCGTTCTTGATAAGTATCTGATATAGAATGGTGTTCTTGCTTTCATTAATCTCGACGCCGGAGATATCCGTAGCTTTTAATCCTACGAAGTAGGTAGAATCCGGTGACAATCCTTCGGGACGTATCTTGATCATGGTTCTGCCTGTCCGTTCACCTGCATTAATCTGAATCTTGTAATCCAGAATCTCGTATTTGTCACTGGGCAGGAATTTAGCATAACAAGCTTCATCGATGTCATAAAGGGACCGGTTGTAGAATTCTAATGAAGTCAGGTCTTCTTCCAGCCTGATGACCATATTCTTTTTCGGAGCATGCGTACCTCCCGTGCAGGCTGCAATATATCCTGTCGCCTCCTCTCCCGTAGGAGATAAGGTGACTACTTCTTCGAAGGTGTTGTAATAGTCACTGCTGATCAGTGCTACAACATTCTTGTACATTTCCTTTTCAAACAGTGCGTCGTCATTGCATGACGAAAGCGCTATAATAAGTGCGAGTATCGTTATAAGATTTCGTTTCATCTTCTTCTTTATCGTTTAATTTAATAACCCGGATTCTGGTCGAGAGAAGGTAATCTTCTCATTTCGTCACGTGGGATAGGTACCCAGACAGACCTTTTATCAACGACTCTTGTCAGGAAAGAGGAGGAACTCGGGATGACACGCTGGTAGTAAGTCTCTTTGGTGGCGCCGTCGGGGTTCATCCCGCGGATAGGTTCCTGTTCCGTTTCTTCATAGATACCCCAGCGGCGGACATCATAGAAACGTCTGTTTTCCCATAAGAATTCTACCATACGTTCACGTTCTATCTGTTTTTGTATTTCAGACGTATTGTCAAGCTGGCTGGTGGTTAACCCCGGCAGTCCGGCTCTATAACGGACTTGATTAAATGCCTTTTTGATTTCTTCTTTATTCCGGTCTACAGTATAGGACTGCCCGTCCAGTTCTACAGTATGGGCACTGGTCAGGTTGTTGAGTGCCTCTGCATAAGACAACAGGATTTCTGCATAGCGGATAATCGGGTAGGCTTTTTGGATATGTCGGGCTCCTGTTCCGGTCCAGGCATCCATCGGATTATTGTACTTTTTGATGACGTATCCGGTGATAGGGTAGTTGGGAGAGGTGGCTGTTACTCCACCCCGACCGTCTTCATCCTGATAGTAGTACTTTGCCGTGTGGTTGTTGAGGGTCGAACTGGACAATGCCTGCCATACTGCCTCGTTGAATCCTACCGATGCATAGAATCGCATTTCGCGATTGGCATACATCTTATATATGCCGGCGTTGAGAGGATAACCGGAAAAGTTACGCGGTTCGGAAGTGAAACCTGTTTCCGAGTAATATCCGTCGGCTGTGGCTTCTTCCTTTGTACGGCCATCGTCCATCAGATAGGCGTCTACCACTTTCTGAGTGACACAGAAACGTCCCCATCCACCCATGGAGGGGGGGAAAGAACCTTTACTGATGGTTTCGTTGATGTATGTCGTGTTTCTTCCCCAGATTAGCTCCGGATTGATGGCTGCCACAGCTTCACCGGTAAAGATGTCCGAATAGGATTTAAAAGGGTCTATTCCGTTGGCTCCGTCCGGATAGTTGTCGTAGAAATGAGGGTCGGAAGTGACTCCGGCAGGAAGTTCCGGGGTGTTGTCGTCTTTCGCATACGTATAGAGCTTGTATGCTCCCATATCCATTACTCGCTTGGCTGCTGCTGCAGCCACTGCCCAGCGGCTTTCGTCATATTGTTGAGATACATAGTGTACACCATCAGTCTTGCGCTTCCAGTTGCCGAAGTAGGCACTGGCAACAGGTCCTCCGTTGAACAACGGGCTGGCATGTATCAATCGCAGGCGGGCTACCAGACCGAGTGCAGCCCCTTTGGTGGGCCGTCCGAAGTCCAGAGTAGAAACATCCTGAGGCAAAGGCAGCAAACGGGCTGCTTTTTCAAACTCTTCACAAGTATAGTTCATTGTTTCGTCATAGGTGGCTCTGGGGCGGTCGTAGTATTCGATAGGCTCATTCGTATTGACTACCTCATCTCCCAATAAGATTGCCGGACCGTAATCGACTAAGATGTTGTAGTAGGCGAAGGCACGGATAAAACGTGTATAGCCTTCCAGTCTGAGCCGGTCTGAGTTCGTCAGGTCCTTCGGGCGGTCCAGATTTTGCAGGATGCTGTTACATTTACGGATGATTTTATAGTATTTGCCCCATTGGTTCAGGTTGGGTGAACCGGAACCCAAGAAATCCTGCGTGATCTTTCCATTGGCGAAATCCATGCCATGATATATATTGGCTGTTCCGCTTCCGGTCAGTCCGTTAAATCCTTCATCGGTGGCCATGGGGCCCGGTGTATACCCGTTTCGGATGGTCTGTGCCTCATCCGGAAACATCGCTGCTGCTCCCCACATATACGCTTCCATATATCGGGCATTGGTAAAAACCGAATCGATGTTGAATTCATCATCAAAATAATTATCTATGTTTAAGAAATTGCTGCAGGATGTTGTTATCATGACTGCCTGAACCAGGACAAACGCTCTGGTTATTATTTTTATTATTGACCTTTTCATTCTATCGGGTGATGTATTTATTAGAAATTGACATATAATTGCAGGGAATAGGTGGATGGTATGGGATATACACGACCGTTCCAACGAGCTTGTTCCGGGTCGAAGAGTTTCACTTTGTCCCAGACATAGAGATTGTTTCCCACAAATTGGATATCCAGTGAAGAGACTCCTATGCGTCTCAGAAATGCCCAGGCAAGATGGTAATTCAGCGTGATTTCCTGCAGGCGTATGTATCGTGAATCGCCTTGCCAGAAGGTAGACAGTTGGCTGTTGTTGCTATTGTTACCGTATTGCAGGCGGGGAAAGCGTGCGTTCGGGTTTTCAGCCAAAGACGGATCGATTCCATGTGCAAGGGCATAATCTCTGGGAATCCATCGGTTGGCGGGATCGGCAGCTAAAGTAAGTACATTGCCTGTGTTACCTTCGAAGAACGGCATATATCCCATTCCGTTCAGGCGGCTTTCGTCGTTTACCGTGGTCTTTTGTCCTACATAGAAAAAGGAAGTCTTGCCGGTTCCCTTGAACAATACACCTAAAGTCAGGTTTTTGTAACGGATTTCCGCCCCCAGACCGTACATCAGTAACGGGTAGGTGCTGTGTGTCAGCGGCACCATATCCAGCTTGTCTACTATACCGTCTCCATTGATATCTTTATACTTGATATCACCGGGCATTACCTCTCCGAAGGTTTGTTTAGGACTGTATTTGATGTCATCTTCGTCCTTAAACAGTCCGATTGCCTGATAGCCGCGGATAGAATTGTACGGGAAGTTATTATACTCCAGATATGGATACTCCAGATAAGCCTGCTCCCAGTTTTGTACTTTATTTTTTGAATACGTGAAATTTCCTCGTAGCGTGAAGCCGAAATCTGGCGTGATGTCCTGCGTGAAGCTGATATTTCCGTCAGCACCGTAACTTTTCATTTTACCCACATTCGCATACGGATTAGAGACAACTCCTACGTATTCGGGCACTTGTACGCGTTGTTGGAAAATTCCGTTGCGCTGGTCGTGGAAGATGTCGACAACGAAATCGAGCTTGTTATTAAACAGCTTCCCTTCAATACCCAGATTGGACTTGATGGCTTTTTCCCAAGCCAGATTGTCGGCTCCGATACGTGTCTCGTTGATGATTTCGATATTCGTGACTCCCCAGGTCGATCCTGTACCCTCATTCACTTTAGTAAGATAAGGGAACCGGACATCGGTAATCCGGTCGTTACCTACCGAACCGTACGAAGCCCTGATTTTAAGATAGTCGAGCCATGGGAATGTTTCTTGTATAAACTTGTAGCCTGTAGGTACCCAGCCTAATGCAACGGACGGGAAGAAACCATATTGTCTGCCGGGCTGAAAGTTTTCTGAGCCGGTATATCCGAAGTTGACGTCGAGCAGGTAAGTGTCTTTGTAACCGTAAGTAAACCGGCTGGATACCCCCTGATAACGCAATGGAATGGCTGATAGATTGCTTGTAGCGTCATCTGTGTCTTTGGAATCACTGATGTAGTAATAGACCAGTGCGGATGTCCGGTGAACTGTGCCGAAAAGACGGTCGTAATTGAGCGTAGCTTCGAAGTGGTATTTGCGGTACTGACGGGTAGACTTGCTGTATGAGGCTTTTTTCTCCTGTACTGTCTCCTGCATGATAAGTGATCCGTCGCTGGCTCTGCCTAAAGCATTGTAGAGGGCAGGTTGCACGCTTCTCCGCTCACTGAAATAGCTATGGATATCGTAAGCTCCCTGAATACGCAATTTAAGTCCGCTGACTAATTCGGAAAAGTCCTGATTGATAGCTAAAGTTGATTTGCCTTTGTATACTTCGTTGGCAGCCTTTCCCGTATGGTTAATCATGACATAGGGTGATGATAGCTCTCCGGCTCCGCGACCGGGCAGCAAACCATTGGAATATTGGGTCGGGATGGACAATGGAGTGAGTCGTGACTGTGCTCCCCATATATATTCGGTATTGGCTACACCGGGCTGATTCAACTGAGACAGGAATCCGTCGGAACCTAAATAAACTTTCGTCGATTTGGTCAGATTTACGTCGAGATTGATACGGTAATTATAAGTGTTATAGCTTACATTCGAGCTATAAATACTATTCTTGTCTACCTTATAAGCTGCACTTTCATTTTTACCGCCTAAGCTCAGGAAATAACGCGCCACATCACTACCGCCACGACCGCTTACATAATAAGTGTGACGCCAGAAGGTTTTGTTAAGTATCTCATCCTGCCAGTTCACATTGGGATACAGGTCCGGGTCCAGACCATCGCGGATGATTCCCATCTCAGTCTCGTCGTACAAGGGAGTTTCATTTCGTATCGTTCTGGCCTCGTTGGCTAACTGAGCATATTCATAAGCTCCTAAATATTCCGGTAAGCGATTGAGGACGGATAGTGTAGTATTGAAACGTCCGGTAATCTGAATTTTACCCGAAAGACCTTTCTTGGTGTTGACCAGTACTACTCCGTTGGCTCCTCTTACCCCATACACGGCAGTTGCCGACGCATCTTTCAGAATGGAGAAACTTTCTACATCGGCGGGATCAATGGTGTTAAGGTCACCTTCCAGACCGTCAATCAGTACAAGAGCACTGCTGTTGGCACCGAAAGTACCGATACCGCGCACCCAGAAATCGGCTATGTTTTGACCGGGCTCACCGCTGCTTTGCAACGAAATGACACCGGCTGCCCGGCCTCCCAGCAGGTTACTGATGGAGGGGGAGGGAGACTGAATATCTTTGGTGCTGACCGTTGTGATGGCACCTACCGAACTGATTTTTCGCTGAACGTTTCCCAGCCCGACAACGACCACTTCGTCAAGTGAATTGTTGTCTTCAAGCAGTGTGATCGTTAAACCAGTTTTGGGCTCGATGGCCACATGCTCCGACGGCTTGAAGCCGATAAAGGAAAATATCATTTTGTCTCCATAAACTACTTTCAGCTTGAAATTGCCGTCGTTGTCGGTCGTTGTACCTTTGGAGGGTTTGTCTTTGATGTATACCGACACACCGGGCATGGATAGCTTATCCTTATCCACTACAGTTCCGGAAATGGTAAATTCCTGAACTTGTTGTGCGAAAGTTGTTGCCGAAAGCAATAAGCAGAACGACATTAAGTATAAAATCTGTTTGATTTTCATTGTAAATTGACTTTGTTATTCAATAACTAATTTGCGAATGCGTGCATTACCCCAGTCTGCGATGTAAATGTCACCTTGTTCATTAACAGCCACTCCCCAAGGATTTTTGAATAATGATTCTAACGGCCCTCCGTCCTTGTATCCGGCAACACCGGGCTGTCCGGCAACTGTCGTAACTATGTTGTCGGCAGAGACCATACGGATGCAATGGTTCCCGTAGTCGGCTACGAACATGTTACCATCGTTGTCGAACTTGATGTCTTTGGGATAATTAAACAGAGCATCTTCAATCGGACCATCACGAAAGGCACTGCCGCCGGGAGCATTGAGCCGTTTGAATCCGCCTGTTCCATCCGGATCACGGAGGTCGAGTACCGAAATTCCTTGTCTGTAGGCGGTAGGAGCATTGGAGTGAAGTGTTATGTACAAAAGCCAGGGTTTGGCAGGGTTGATAGCTTGTCCGTATTGTGATCCGCTGGGTCCTTGATGAATAATATGGCCTTCAAATGTCTCCGGATCAATCTTGGCGACCTTTCCATCACGGTATCGCGTATACAAATATCCGTCGTAGGGACAAAAAGTGATAAAGTTCTTGTACTTATCGGCATCTACTATTGAATTTAAATCGGACTGTGAGTATTTTATGTTGCGCTGGCGCGGATACCAAGCCTCCCGGGGATCGAAGGTAAACGTTACTTCTTTCACTGATTCGTGTGCAGCAGTCAGCATTCCGGTGGCACGGTCCACTGTCAAACCGTTGGCATAAAGTATACGGTCAGCAGAACCTGCTTCAATCAGCGGAGTCACTATGTTTTGCTGCTCGTTTATTCGGGCGATTCCAAATGTACCGCCATCGCGCCACGACATGAAAAGATTACCTTCGGCGTCCAGATCCAGATATTTACCATACACCTGAGCCGTGGAAAGCGTTCCGGCAAGAAAGCTTGTTTCACCGTTTCCGGTAACTGTACTAACTAATGTCTGAGTATGATAAGCATATGTTTCTTCGTAAGTAACGGAGTCTGCATCGACTACCACGGAAATACGGGGATTATCGCCCGGAAGGCGGGGGACAATAGCATAAATGCGGCTTCCACTGGATGAAACGACGGAGGCTCTGGCGTTGTTGAAATACACCTTGATTTTGCTTACGTCGTTTCCGAAATTTTCTCCATCCAGGAGAATTTTATCACGTGCTCCTCCTTCTTTGGGATAGAAGGAGGTCAGTACAATCGGTTTATCGGATTTGTGGATTTTCTCCGTGGACTCATTGTAGCTTTCACAACTGGAGAAATAGAAGAAAGCTCCCAGAAAATAGACTAGTGATAAGTATCGATTCATAAAGTAATAATTTAAAATTAAATGATTGTCTGCATACTGTCCGTTAAGTCTCTGACATTACACAGCTAAATTTGTATATATATTTATTTCGTGTTTCTGATTGTTTACGCTTGGGGTAGTTGGACTTTACAGCTTAATGGTGTAATTCAAGCCTTTGTCGGGGGCTACAATGAAGTTTGTTACCTCAAAATTGCAGTCTCCTCCTTTGATACCATTCTCAAATTTCACAGAAATTGTATGTTGGGTATGTGGCTTTAGTGTCATTTCGCGGAAGTAAACCAGAGAAGTATCATGCGCAGTCTTTTTCAGCTTCAGTACCAGATCGGTAGAATTGGTAACAGAGAGTGTCACTTCTTTATCGGTGCGCTTCACCTCTTTTATTTCTATACATTTTTCAAAGAATGGCCGGAGGATTTCTTCACGCCCAATCACCAATTCGCGGTAGTAAGCGGCAGTACGGCGATTGTCAAGTGCTTCACGGATACCTTCTACAGTACGTTCTTTGGCAAAAACAAATGTCATCGTGCGGTGTTCGCCTTTGGCAAAATCATAATCAGTCTGAATAGGCTGATGGATATCGGAAGTTCCTATCATCGTCAGATTTTTGTCCAGACACCATTGAATGGCTTCGGGCATAAAAAGTCCCCCGTTGGCTACCTCGATGCCGTGCATGCAACCGTCATTGTAAAGTTGTGTATGCTCAGGCCACCACAGTGTAGAATCCGGTTGTTGACGTGCCCAACCCGGGTGATTCCAGAAGATAAACGCATTTTGTTTTTTGGCCTCATTGAAAGCGTCTTTATACCCTTTCTGTTCTAATGGATTAGAGTCGGACAGGAAGATGGCATTAAAATGTCCCGGGGGCATGGAACGGGTAATCTCGCTACCTCTGATTAAAAGTATTCCTAACTTTTTGGCTTGTTTCTGGGAAAGTTCGTAGGAACGGTTATGATCTGCCACAATATCTTTCTTGTGCGGACGGTATTCAATGTGTTCCGTCAAAGAAATGGCGTCCAGTCCTTCCCTGTACGCTTCGTCTACGCGTACGGTAGGCCATACCAGGCCATCGGAAAAAACGGTGTGCATGTGAAAGTCACATTTTAGTGTAGTATACCCATCCGGATTGGGCACTTGAATCTCATGGCGGCGTTGCGCTTGTGCACTCATTAAACATGTTACTGCTAGTGCAACTCCAATCAATACTTTTTTAAATTTCATCTTTTTTGCTTTAAATTAGATAATTGGTTTTCTTAAAAAAGCCTTTGCTTTGTCATTGAAGAATGGTAGTAAACATAGGCTCCTGTGTATTTTGGTGCAAATGTATATGCAAAAACAAGACTTACAATAGGAGCAGTAAAAGCTTAACGGGAACTTCATGGAAAAGAAATGTAATCGTTAATGTCTGTAAAAAAAACGTAATACCTTTGTAAACTATGGATGCTTGTATAGACGGGGAGTTGTTTCACTTGTGTGAAGAAGATATTCAGAATGGTATGTTAGGATGGGGGACGAACGGTTCGCCTAAAAACAAAAAGAAATGGATGGTCTGTTTTATGCGTTATAGCATAAAACAGACCATCCATTTCTTAGGTTAGATTTTTCTTTTTCAGGAAGCTTTCTTCTCTTTTACATCACTGCTGGCTTCTACCACATTCACTACATAGTCACCCAATTTTTCGCATTCGGCGATGATATCCATGTAATAGACTCCCATCTGATAATCATATTCCTTGTTGTTAACATCCAGAATATTCTGATTCTTCAATTGGTTGCGGTAGTTATTGATTTCATTTTCAATGTTGAAAGACTTATTGATATCAATGCTTTGATGTTCCGGTTTCTCTACCACCACAATCATTTGTGCAAGAGCATCATCGGTCAGTTTCATCATGAAGTGGATGTGCTCGTATTGCTTTTCGGTAAAGTCCTGATTTGTCTGGCGTTTCCGGTTGATGGTGCGTGCCAGATTATAACAGCTGTCTCCGATGCTTTCAATTTCCGTTACTTCGCGCAGCATGGCACGTATCTGCAACTTACTTTCAGAACTCAAACGACCTTCGGATACTTGATTCAGGTAGTTGGCTATTTCCAGTTCCATGTTGTCGCTGATGTTCTCGTATTTCTCTACCCGGCTAAACAGTTTGTTGAAGTCATCATCCTTGTCGGTATGCAGCAAGTCCTGCACCATCCCGAACATACGATGCGTACGTTCGGCAAACAAGTGAATTTCTTTGCGTGCCTGCAAGATCGAAAGTTCCGCAGTAGAAAGCATACCACCGGTGATAAACCGCAGGCGAGGTTCCTCGTCTTCCTCCTTTGGACGGATTAATGCACATACAGTACGTTCGATCAGTTTCACACCCCATATCAAAAGACATACGTTACAGATATTGAAAATAGAGTGGAAAGCGGAGAGTTTATAGGAAATAGCAACTTCCGGATTATTAGTTTGGAAGAAGGTATCTACCACCCAATTGACAAGTTGTATGAAAGGGTGGAAGATGATTAATACCCAAATAACACCGAATACATTAAAAACAAAATGGGCCAATGCTGCTCGCTTAGCCTGTGTGTTGGCTGTTAATGCGGCAAGATTGGCCGTGATGGTAGTTCCGATATTTTCACCCAATACGAGTGCTGCTCCTAGTTCCAGGCTGATCCAGCCATTGGCGCACATAATTAATGTTATTGCCATGGTGGCAGCTGATGCCTGTACGATCATTGTCAGTATGGTACCGATGAATAAGAACAGGAGGATGGAGAAGAATCCCATATCCGTGTAGTTCTGAACAAAGGCGAGCATTTCCGGGTTGGCGTTCAGGTCGGGAGCGTTTGCTTTCAGGTAAGAAAGTCCCATGAAGAGGAAGGAAAAACCGAAAATGAATTCACCGATGGATTTACGGTTGCTCTTGCCGGAGAAGATGAGCGGAAGGGCGATGGCCAGAAGTGGGAGAGCGAAAGCGGCCATGTCAACCTTAAATCCGAAAATAGAAATAATCCATGCGGTAACTGTCGTTCCGATATTGGCACCCATGATGACACTAATGGATTCGGCGAGAGTTAACAGTCCTGCATTAACGAAACTGACGACCATCACTGTTGTCGCCGAAGAGGACTGGATAAGGGCTGTGATTAACACTCCTGTTAATACCCCCGTTACCCGATTGGTGGTCATAGCTGTCAGGATACTTCGTAACCTGTCACCTGCGACCTTTTGTAAGCCCTCGCTCATTATCTTCATGCCATAAAGGAAGAGCCCCAACGAGCCTATGAGCTTTAAAAAATCATAAAAAGAATATTCCATCTATAATAATTTTAGTGGTTGTTTGTTCTCTATCTGATTACTAAGTATATTTAGTCCCATGTATTCACCTTATAAACAGACTACGATGAAACAGATGTTACAAATATGTTGCAAAAATAATAATATTTATAAAGAATTCCCTATCGGAAGCTCACTTTTGGATATTTATTACGGTTTTAATCTTAATTTTCCTTATCAGGTAGTCAGTGCCAAGGTGAATAACCGCTCCGAAGGACTCAATTTCAAGGTTTATAATAATAAGGATGTAGAGTTCCTCGATGTACGTGATTCGTCAGGGATGCGCACTTATGTACGGTCGCTCTGCTTCGTCTTGTTTAAGGCTGTCAGCGAACTTTTTCCGGAAGGAAAACTGTATGTGGAGCATCCGGTATCTAAAGGTTATTTCTGTAATTTGAGAATTGGACGTCCTATTACCTTGGAAGATGTGACGCGTATCAAGCAGCGCATGCAGGAAATCATAGCCGAAAATATTTCTTATCATCGGATCGAATGCCATACGACTGAGGCTGTACGTGTGTTCAGTGAACGGGGAATGAATGATAAAGTGAAACTGCTCGAAACTTCGGGTTCACTATATACCTATTATTATACGTTAGGGGATACCATTGATTATTATTATGGTAATCTGTTGCCCAGCACCGGGTATCTAAAGTTGTTCGACATCGTGAAATATTACGATGGCTTGCTTTTGCGTATTCCGAATAAGGACAATCCGGATGTATTGGAAGAAGTGGTGAAGCAGGAAAAGATGCTGGATGTATTTAAGGAGTATCTGAACTGGAGTTACATTACAGGCCTTAACAATGCCGGAGATTTTAATATCGCTTGCGAAGAGGGGCATGCTACGGATTTGATTAATGTGGGAGAAGCATTGCAGGAAAAGAAAATAGCCCAGATAGCCGATACTATTTTCCACCGGGGAGAAAACGGTAATCGTGTGAAACTGGTACTGATTTCCGGTCCGTCGTCTTCAGGAAAGACAACGTTCAGTAAACGGCTCTCCATACAGTTGATGACAAACGGGCTCAAACCGTTCCCGATATCATTAGATAATTATTTTGTAGACCGTGAGGAAACTCCTTTGGATGAAAACGGCAACTATGATTACGAGTCTCTTTATGCGCTCGATCTGGAACTGTTTAATCAGCAGTTACAGGCTTTGCTGCGTGGTGAAGAGGTGGAACTTCCCCGCTTTAACTTTTCTCTTGGAAAGAAAGAGTATAAAGGTGATAAACTGAAAATAGAAGATAATACCATTTTGATATTGGAAGGTATTCATGCGTTGAATCCGGAATTGACACCACATATTCCCGAGGAAAAGAAGTTTAAGATTTATGTTTCGGCATTGACTACTATTTCTTTGGATGACCACAACTGGATACCTACGACTGATAATCGTCTGCTCCGCCGCATTATTCGTGATTTTAATTATCGGGGATATTCGGCTCGCGAGACTATTTCCCGTTGGCCCAGTGTGCGTGCCGGTGAAGATAAATGGATTTTTCCTTATCAGGAAAATGCTGATGTCATGTTCAATTCTGCTTTGCTGTATGAATTTGCGGTTCTTCGTTTACATGCGGAACCCATTCTGATGGGAGTACCGCGCAATTGTCCGGAATATTGTGAGGCATATCGGTTACTGAAATTTATTAAATATTTCGTTCCGGTGCAGGATAAAGAAATCCCCCCGACATCTTTGCTCAGAGAGTTTTTGGGAGGAAGTAGCTTCAAATATTAGATAATAATTTTATTTAAGATATTTATTTTGGAATTTATAGTCATTGTATAAATATAAGTTCGTAACTTCGCGCCGCAAAAAACAAGTGTGGCAATAATGTTGTTGTATTCCAGGGAAAGGAAATAACTGTTAGATTAGACTTACTTAGTGAACATTTGTATGTTTTTTCCGTTTATGTTATTACACAACAAAAAAGGGTATATGATATTTTACAACAATTTTTTAGCGAAATGCTTTTTAGGGAAAAAGAAGCATTATTTTATGATAGGAGGGTTATTCTTCACTCGGTATAAGTATCTGGAAGTCTGGGAGGAAATGGAGTTGAGAATACATGCGCGGCAATTCTGGGAATGTTTTTTATTGACTTTAATCCCGGCATTGGCCTTATCACTGTGGTTATCATGGTGGTGGATGATACTTCCGTTCATAGCATATCATCTGTTTTACTGGTTTGAGAAAATGTTTTTTCCTCATTCAGTTTTCGATTGGGAAGCTTTGACTTTCTGTGGGGATGCTATGTATCTGCGAAAGAGGAAGTCTTTTGCCTGGATGAAGTGGTATGGCAAGAAAACTCTTCCTGCGTCGGAGTGGGATGATTAATGGCTAAAACATTTTGTTTTCCTGGAAGCTAATATTTAAGTTATTTACCCCTGTAACAAATTATAGTTGTAACAGGGGCTTTTTATGTTTGGAAGATATCTATGAGTAATCTTGTCTGTTGGTAATCTTGTGATTATTCTGTTTTATCTCAGATGTTTTTTTATCCATAGTAAATGTCCATACTCCGTATCACTGGAAGTCCAGTGCTCGTTGATGGGCGTAATCAGTGATTCCTTCGGACAGTTCAGCATATTGTATACAATATAGCTGGTGGTTGGCGGACATACATTGTCGTTGAATCCCCATGTCATATAGGTATCAGCTTTAATTAGTTTAGCAAAGTTCACGACATCATAATAAGCCATTGTTTTTATTTTTTCGGGCGTATCCATATCTACGGAATTTCTGAAGAAGTGTGGATAACCTCCTGCACGGCCGGCTTTATATCCTGCCATATCACTTAATGCCGGATGATTGGCGACACATGCTGTTACCCGTTGGTCCAGTCCGGCGGTAACCAATGCCAAAGCACCTCCCTGGCTGCCTCCCTGAACAACCACATTCTTTTCGTCCCATTCCGGCAGGGAAGTGAGAAAGTCGATACTACGGACACATGCCAGATATACACGTTTCATATAATAATTGTCGCGGCTGTCCAGACCATTGGACAAATATCCATTCTCTCTGCCGTTGAAAGCTGCGCTGATTTCCCGGAACTCTTCCTCGCTCATTTCCGGATTCAGTCCGTGAATTTCAATTTCGAAACGGATACAACCTTGTTCTGCGTAGTATTTATGGCGTAAAGGCTCTTTGATGGTCTTGATTCCGGCTCCCGGAGGGCATAGCACAACAGGAAATTTGCCTTCCTTTTTCGGATAAAACAAATAACCGTAGATGCTTTGCCCGCGTTGGTTTATCTGGAGTTTAATGAGATAGCAGTCTATTTTATCCGTAGAATACTTTTTCACATGTTCTTTGGTGTATACCAGTGGACATTTAGCCAGTTCAGTTTTTTCTTTCTTCCAGAATTCCTGAAAATCAGCAGGCATAGTAGTGTATGGACGCAGCTTTTCAGGAGAGAAGCCTACTTTTACATGATGAGAATAAGTCTTACCGTCTACTGTGGCTGTCAGGCGACAGTCACGGAAGCCCGGTTCTTTCATGGTACCTATGGGGATTACTGCTTTCCCTTTCTGTAGAGTTACTGTTCCTTTACTGTCGGCGGGCATCATCTCTCCACCTGTTTCATAGTTAACAATGATGTTGTCTCCCGGAATGCCATATTTATAAAATTGCACTTCTACACTTGCCTGTTCTCCGGTTTTGTAAAGCCAGTCGGAGTGGTTGGGGACTGTCACCCAGAATACGTCACTCCGATAGGGGTTGTTCTCGGCTACAGCCAGCAGAGTCGTTAACAATACTCCGACAGACAAACAAAATCTTCTCATATTCATTTTACTATTCAAAATAGATGTCATTAAATGTGTTGTCCTACTTTTCATATTATTAGTTCATTAATTACGATGCAATATTAGGAAAGATTAGAAAGACAGAGGTAGACTAAATGTTCTATTACGGGTAAAAATTAGTTTTGAGGTTAGAATAACTTCCATTCAAACTGATGCTGCCCCGCTTCTAGTTCTATCATACGTTCTCCTTTTACATGATCCGGCAAATATAAAGTAGCACTACTGTTAGCTGGAATAGTAACCACATATACAACACTTTTTTTCTTGCGTTCCCATTTTGAAATGATTTCTCCATAGGGAGAGTGATGTCTGGCTTCAAATTGCTTCAAATCACTCGGGAAATTGGGGCGCAGAATAATGTGTTTAAAACCGGGCTGTTGCGGATCGGGGAAGATACCCCCCAAACCTTTATAGAACCATCCGCCGATTTCTCCGAACATCATGTGATTGTCGGAGATATCACGTGTGGCATTCAAATCCCAATTTTCCAATAGGGTAGTGGCACCGTTGGCTATCCAGCATCCCCATGAAGGATATGTATCTTGTGCAGCTACTTTATAAGCAGTCTCCGCTTCTCCGTTTTCACTCAGAGCGTTCAGTATGGCTTTGGCTCCCAATACCCCTACATCCAGATGGAAACCGGCTTCTTCCACTTTCTTTGCCAGATTCCTGGCTACTTTTGTTTTCATATCTTCGGGAACAACTCCCCACATCAAAGGTACGCTTAACTCTGTCTGGACACCGCTGGCATAGATTCCGGTTTCTCTATTCAGATATTTAGCGTTGATTGCATTCTTTATTTTCTCGGCAAGAGCCTGGTAGTGTTCGTAATCTTCTTGCTTGTTGAACAGTTTTGCCGCGTTTGCCAGTATCTTTGTGTCTACATAGAAGTATACTGATGAAGTCAACTCTTTCGATGAATGGGATTTTACAGGAACCCAGTCGCCTCTTCCCCATGAAGTCAAACCGTTCGGGCTGGTACGATCTACATAATTCACATATCGTTTTATATTTTCATAGCAGTCTGACAATAATTTGCTGTCTCCGTAGAACAGGTAGATATTCCATGGAATGATTGCGATGGTACTTGTCCAGTCCAGACCATTATCCGTGCCATATCCCCAGCCTCCTGTAGGGATGATGTCAGGCAATACTCCATTCGGCTGTTGTTCATCCCGGTGGTCTGCCAGCCATTTTTCATAAACGGTGATTCCATCGTAATTGTATAAGGCGGTTTCAATCGCAAAGTGTCCGTCGCCCGTCCAGCCGTTCTTCTCACGTTGAGGACAGTCTGTGGGATATCCCATCAAGTTAGATAGATAGGCATTGTTAGTAGCCCACCACAAACGGTTGACAAGTGGATTCGACGTACTTATCTCCCCTTTTTGAGGAACGTCACTGTGAACAAAGTAGGCAGTCAGGCTATTTTGCTGTAATTCAATTGGTTTACTGCTTGTCACTTCCACATATCTGAAGCCTTTGTAATTGAACCGAGCCATAAATTCATCTTCCCCTTTTCCGCTAAGGATAAGGATATCTGTCTGGAATGGGTCCGAATCATCTACCGGACGGTGGTATACATCTATATTCGATGTGTTTACCCGTCCGTTGTCATAGAGGCGTTCGCCGTGTTTGAGTTTTACGACCGTTCCCTCTTCTCCGGATACTTTAATGCGGGTAACTCCGGACATATTTCTGGCAAAGTCGAATATATAGGTGGAATCATTTATTTTCTTCCATGTATTTGCAGGTATTGTTTCTACGATACGGATTGGCTGAACCTGTTGGGATACCACATTTTGAGAAGGGGCTCCTCGGTAACCTACTCCGTTCCATTTGGAGTCGTCAAAATCTGCAGTACTCCAGTCTTTCTGCTCCAGACGGACATCATAATGCTCTGCTGTGTAGATGCTGTTGAATATCAATGCGCCAGATGATGTTTTCCAGTCTCTTTCGGAAGGGATAACTTCGACGCTGCCGTCTTCGTATGTAATTCTCAGATCCATGCAGAAGGCAGGACGGTTACGCCACGGTGCACGGTCAAAGTCCCATACTGCCTTTGACTGGTGGTTATACCAGCCATTTCCTAGCAATACTCCAATTGCGTTTTTGCCTTTTTGCAATTGCCGGGTCACATCATAAGTCACATAAAAGTTCCTTCTGTCAAAACGGGTATATAGTGGGTCTAACCGGTGATTACCGATCTTTTCTCCATTTATATACAATTCGTACAAACCAGCCACTGCAATATAGGCTCTGGCTGATTTTATCTTCTTTTGGGTATTGAATGTTTTTCTGAAATACGGAGCCGGCTTATAATTGATATCTCTGTTGTCGCCAATCCAGGCACCCTGCCAGTTTTGCATTCCCATCATTCCTGTTTCAAAGCTGTTGATGTCCGAAGAGACTTTAACTCCGTCCTTGTCCCATACATTTACTTTCCAGTAATATTTCGTAAAAGGCCGGAGATTCTTTTCCGGATAAGTCACAAGAATCTCGTCCGATTCTTTCTTTCCCGAATTCCAGATATCTCCTTTCTCATCGTTTACTTTCAGTGAGTCTGTACTGACTAATAGTTGATAAGCGGTCTGGCGTGCTCCTTGTCGTGTATCGTTCAGCATCCATGACAATCTGGGATTGGCATGATCGATACCTAAAGGATTGACAAGGTGGTCACATTGAAGATTCGCAGGCTTGCACGCTTCTTGCTTTTGGGCAGATATTGATTGCAGGGTACAAAACGCAAGTGCGGTAACTAAATATATATTTTTCATCCTGTTCTATTTATTTTCCTTTTTTAACTACAAACTGATAACTACCGGACTGTAACTCCAATACAGCTTTCCCGTTCATGAAGGTAATCGAAGAAACGCCTTCTGCTTTTACAGCAGCTTTTCCGCTTTCTTCTACCACGTAGTCGAGGGTGGGCAATTGTAAGTGAAGAGTTGCGGTGGTGTTGGCCGGTATGCTTATTTGATAAGAAACCGCTCCGTCATTTTCTTTTTTCCAGCTGCTCTTGATGTCTCCATAACAGGAAGGGAAAGATGCATTGACCCAGTTAATCCGTTCCTGACCGGCGGGAATTTCCGTACGGTTGTCCGGAACCGGCTGTAATACGATGTGTTTGAATCCCGGACGTGTTTCGTCAATATCGATACCACCCATTGTACGGTACATCCATTCGGAAACTGCCCCGTATGAATAATGATTGAACGAGTTCATGGATACAGGGCCAAAGCCTTTCTCCTTAGTATATGAATCCCAGCGCTCCCAGATAGTCGTTGCTCCTTGGTCTATGCTATATAGCCAGGAAGGATTGCCTCGTTGGAGCAATAGGTTATAAGCTGTATCCGATTCTCCGAACTGGCTTAATGTCTGGTTCAGGATGGCTGTGCCCACGAATCCTGTGCTCAGGCGATTGCCGTTACCGGCAATTTTGCGGGTCAGTGTTTCCAGTCCTTTCTTCCTGGCTTCTTCTGTTGGAAACAAATCCTGTTTCAGGGCAAGCAGGTAGGCTGTCTGGCTCTTTTGCTTTAAGTCTCCGTCTGCGTCCACATAGCGTGTCTGGAATTCTTCCTTGATCTCCTGTGCCAGATTTCTATAGGCTTTCGCTTTAGCGGCATAGGCATCACAGTCATCTGTTTTCAGCGCTTCCGAAATTTTGGCCATCAATTGTGCCGTATATGCGTAATAGCATACGCTGACAAAACGGCGTTCAGTATCTTCGTATGATAACCAGTCACCGTAATTTGTTCCGGCACCGTTATAGTTATATCCGTCTCCTTTTTGATGTGACAGGAATTCCATGTATTTTTCCATAGATGCATAGTTGTCCTGCAATATCTTTTTATTGTCGTACATCAGATAGATTGTCCAGGGAACGATGATGCCGGCATCTGCCCAGGCTGCCTGCCCATAACCTACCCATGAGTGAGGGGCTACATCCGGATAGGCACCGTCACTTCTTTGACCGTCGCGCATATCTCTCATCCATTTTTCAAAGAAGGCGGATACGTTTGCATTATAAGAAGCGGCACGACAGAATACTTGCGTATCTCCGGTCCATCCCAAACGCTCGTCTCTTTGCGGACAGTCGGTAGGGATGCTCAGATAGTTACCTCTCTGTCCCCACATGACGTTGCTATACAGCTGATTGATCGAACTGCTGCTGGTGACGAACGAAGCTCCCTCTTCTGTAGCAGAGCCAACTACTTCACCTGTCAGGGAAAGCACCTCGATATCTTCACTAGCCGTTATCTCACAATATTGAAAGCCGAAGAAAGTCATGGACGGATGGAAGGACTCGCCTTCTTTGCTTCCTTTCAGAATATATTTCAATGTTGCTTTCGCACTTCTGAGGTTGGCGGTATATATACTTCCGGCAGGACCATCATCACCGCGTGATTTGTCTCCTGTATCATTCAGCATTTCTCCGAAACGGAGTTTCATCTCCGTGCCCGAAGTACCTTTTACTTTGAACCGAACCCAGCCGACCATGTTCTGACCTAAGTTGTAGATAGCCGTTTCACCTTTCTTTAACCGAATGGGAGCCGGTTTGTCCGTAACACTCAGCACATTGATTTTTCCATCTTTCTCACCTCGGTAAATGGTAGTAGACAGAGGGGTACGGTTCAAATGCGGGCGCACTTGAACGGTTGGTCCGGCAAAGGCGATTAATTCTCCTTTAAAGTGAGGGTTGACAGCTGTTTTATTCCAATTGGCGGTATTATATCCGGGCTTTGTCCATGCACTTTCTTTTCGGGCGTCATACGTTTCTCCGTGGTAGATGTCTCCCATTCGTATGGCACCATCCATGGATGATAGCCAGGAAAGGTCCGTCACTACTGTTTCCGAAGTAGCATCTGTATATTTCAGCAGTATCTTTGCGATGAATCCTACTTCATGACCGCCATATTCTCCGTGACAGACATCGCTGTTCCACCAACCGGAGGATACTTGCGCACCGACCGCATTAGTCCCTTTTTGGAGCAGATGGGTGATGTCATAGGTCAGGTAATGTGCTGTTTTGCTGAAATCTGTCCACTCCGGTTTCAGCTCGTCATAGCGTATGCTGCCATCTTCCAGCTTATTTCCTACCCGCTGTCCATTGATAAATAAATCATAAACTCCCAGAGCCGAACTGTAGATGCGGGCAGATGCGATTTTCTTTTTTGCTTTAAATTCTTTACGGAACATAGGTACTCCGCTCATGGCACCCTGTAACACCCGATAATCACCGGAGCCGGAAACCATATTCAGTTTGTGATTATTTCCCACTGAAACGATTTCGCCTCCTTCAAACAGGGACTGAGGTTTCTCAAAATCTTCTTTCAAAACGACTTTGGCTTCTTCTTTGCCGTCTTTCAACTCATACTCTGTCAGTACAATATTATCGAACATAGCCGTTTCATTGGTATTATTACCTCTGAATGCCCGGAAACCGATATATCCATTCGATAGTTTTGAGTCAGTATCCGTATAAGTATCTACCAGTACTCCGTCAATAGAAGTCTTAATCACTCCCTCTTTCGCTTCAATTGCCAGATGATGTTCTTTATTCAGTAAATCGGATTTGGAAAAGAACTTGCCTATGGGGGTGTCTGAGCTTTGCAGCCGTCCTCCTTCGTAAATATGTCTTCTGATTAGAGGCTCTTTTTCGTTATCCAGTGTATTGACAGACCACATGAATACATTGGAAGCATCACGTGCGCCAAAAAGAACGGATGCGTTACCGGAAGTCAGTGTAACATCCATTTCCAGTAACATGCGTGCTTTGGCCTGTTTTTTGTCTTCCGGATTGATTTTAGAGTTTTTGTTTATTTGAGTAGCTTTGATCCATTGTGCTCCCGACCATCCGTCGGATAATAATCCTGTTTCGAAAAAAGCCTTTTCTGTTGAGGCTTCTTCACCGGTTTTATTGTTCCATACGGTTACTTTCCAATAATAACGGGTGGAAGGTGCGAGAGCCGGTCCTGCATAGCAGATGTTCAGTGATTTGTCGGATGCTACCTTTCCGGAAGTCCAGACTGTATTTGAACAGGCTGCATCAGTTGCTACGGTAATTTGATAAGCTATTTGTTTCACTCCTCTTTCTGCTGATTCCAATTGCCAGCTGAATCGGGGAACTGTAATGTCCAGCCCGATAGGATTGGTAAGGTATTCGACCTGCAATTTTTTAACAGATGCGTTTACAGGCAGTAGAAAAAGAATAGACAAAAGTAATAAAGTAGTTCGTGCCATTAGTTTAAAGTATTAATAGTTTGTTATGATGGGGATATTGGCAAATATAGTGCCTATTGTCGTGTATAAGGATAAGAATTATGACACTAATACTTAAAAAAATGACCGTCCCCCTGAAATGATAAATGCCTATACTTGATTATAGTACAGGCATTTATCGTTTTCTTATGTGATTTTTAGTGCCTTGTTGAGTAAAGCAGCCGGTTATCTTAAAGCTTCCACTTCTTCCGGAGTCAGCGGAATCTTTTTGCCGAGCCGGCGGGCGCCTGTCTCCGTGATGAGATAATCCTCTTCGTTGCGGATACCGCCGAAGTCTTTGTAAGTGACTACTTTATCGTAATTGATGAAATCGGCGAACTTATTTTCCGCTTTCCACATTTCGATCAGTTCGGGGATGAAGTAGATACCCGGTTCCACTGTATGTACAAATCCCGGTTCCAGTGGGATGGCGAGGCGTTGAGACTTGCGTCCGAACTGTGTACTCTTCGGCTGACCGTTATAACCTACCCATACTTCACCCAGGTTCTCCATATCATGAACGTCCAGTCCCATCATGTGGCCTAATCCGTGCGGGTAGAACAAAGCGTGTGCTCCTTCACGAACAGCATCTTCCGTATTTCCCTTCATCAGTCCGAGAGCTTTCATTCCGTCTACCATGACACGGGCGGACAAATCGTATACATCCATATAAGGGATGCCCGGACGAAGTGCCTTGACAGATTCCAGATGCATTGCATTCTGGATTTCGTAGACTTCGCGCTGGCGGGTTGTGAATTTCTTATCCGCAGGAATGGTGGACGACATGTCACCGGCATAGCCCGATTCCACTTCCGCACCTGCATCAATCAGGAACAAATCGCCCGGTTTTACTTTATTCCCGTGATAATGGTTATGCAGGGTCTGCCCGTTGATAGTGGCAATCGTAGCGAAAGACAGCTCGCAGTTATTAGACTCTGCCACCCGGTTCATTTCCGCTACTACTTCATATTCATACATTCCCGGACGAAGAACTTTCATGGCGGTGATGTGCATATCGGCAGTCACGTCACAGGCTTTCTCTATTTCTACGATTTCTTCTGCTGATTTATAGTTACGCTGAGCTATTACAGCACGGATGAAAGGTACGGAACCTTCCTGGCGTGCAGGCGGTATACCCAGCCAGTCCATCAATTTCAGTTTATGTTCAGGGCGGTAAGGAGGAAGATAATGAATTGCTTTACCACTCTGGACACATTTGTGCAGATAACCTACTATATCGGCGGAAGCCATCTGCTCCTTGATGCCGACACGTTCGCATTTTTCGCGTAATGTAGGTTGTGAACCCATCCACACGATGGCATCGATAGACAATTCGTCACCGAAAATAATTTCTTTATCTTCGTCAATATCAATGATAGCCGATAGTCCGGCACACGAAAGACCGAAATAATAAAGAAAGGTGGAGTCCTGACGATAACGGAACGTGTTATCCTCATAATTCAGCCCGCACTCGTCATTTCCAAGAAATAACAAAACTCCGGAGCCTAAATTCTTTTTCAGCAGGGCTCTGCGCTGCATATACGTCTCTTTGGCAAACATACTGTCCTAATTTTTAAGTTCGTGCAACAAAGATAAAGATTTTTGTGTTATAGGATTAAAAATAATCCCACTAATCTGTGTAATCTCTCGTTAAAAAGTTACTTTTGTAGCGAGAAACAGTAGAAAGCAAAAACGAATATGGCACAAGGTTCCCGTCAAATACAATCGCAGGCGCAACAGCAGATACAAACGCTCTCGCCACAGCAGATTCTGGTCGTGAAGCTGTTGGAGCTTCCCGCAGTCGAGCTGGAAGACCGTATCCATGCTGAACTATTGGAGAATCCGGCGCTTGAAGAAGGTAAAGAAGACACTGCTGCCGATGAATATGCAGAAGATGTCAACTCGGAAGAAGGCATGGATAACGATGCCAACGATTATGATTCATTAAGCGATTATCTCACCGAAGACGATATTCCCGACTATAAATTGCAGGAGAACAACCGCTCGCGGGACGAGCAGGCGGAAGATATTCCTTTCTCCGATACAACTTCTTTTTATGAAATTCTGAAAGAACAACTTCGTGAACGTAACCTGACCGAACATCAGTGCGAACTGGTAGAATACCTGATCGGTTCGCTGGACGACGACGGACTGCTTCGCAAATCGCTGGAGAGTATCTGCGATGAACTGGCTATTTATGCCGGCATCGAATCTACGGAAGAGGAACTGGAAGAGGCTCTGTGCATCTTGCAGGATTTTGATCCGGCAGGTATCGGAGCACGTAGTCTTCAGGAATGCCTGATGATACAGATCCTCCGGAAAAAGAGCGAGGAGAAAAAGCCGGCACCGATACTGGACTTGGAAGAACGTATCATCAGTGATTGTTATGAAGAATTCACCCGAAAACACTGGGAGAAGATCATCAAGAAACTGGATGTGAAAGAAGAAACTTTCAGTGAGGCGATTGCCGAGATCACCAAGTTGAATCCCCGTCCGGGTGCTTCGCTCGGAGAGGCTATCGGAAGAAGCTTTCAGCAAATAGTTCCTGATTTTCTGGTGGACACCTATGACGACGGAACCATTAACATAAGCCTGAATAACCGTAATGTTCCCGAACTCCGTATGAGTCGTGACTTTACCGAGATGGTGGAGGAACATACCAAAAATAAGGCAAACCAGTCCAAAGAGTCGAAAGAAGCCATGATGTTCCTGAAGCAGAAGATGGATGCCGCGCAGGGATTTATTGATGCGGTGAAACAGCGGCAGAATACGCTGATGACCACTATGCAGGCGATTATCGACTTGCAGCGTCCTTTCTTCCTGGAGGGTGACGAGTCACTGTTGAAACCGATGATTCTCAAAGATGTGGCAGAACGTACCGGACTGGATATTTCCACGATTTCCCGTGTCAGCAACAGCAAATATGTACAGACTAACTTCGGTATCTATCCACTTAAATTCTTTTTCAGTGATGGTTACACGACGGAGGACGGAGAAGAGATGTCCGTACGTGAGATCCGTAAGATTCTGAAAGAATGCATTGACGGGGAGGACAAAAAGAAACCGCTGACAGATGATGAACTGGCAGATATCCTGAAAGAAAAAGGCTATCCTATTGCCCGGAGGACGGTGGCAAAATACCGTCAGCAGCTGAATATACCGGTGGCAAGGCTGAGGAAATGAGTTTTAAAGTATTAACTATAAAGTATTAACTATTAGGTGCTGATGGATAAAGAAAGAGAGCATATCATAGCGGATAAAACAATGTTGCGGGTGGCACGGGTTACCTCCATCGTGTTTACTCCATTTTCTATCCCGTTTTTGGCGTTTCTGGTGTTATTCCTGTTTTCTTATCTCCGTATCATGCCGATACTCTATAAGGGGATTGTGCTGGGAATCGTTTATTGCTTCACCATACTGACGCCTACCATTACCATTTTCCTGTTCCGCAAGATTAACGGGTTTGCCCGTCAGGACCTGAGCGAACGTAAGAAACGTTATGTACCTATCTTGCTGACTATCATTTCTTACGTATTCTGTCTGTTGATGATGCGGAAACTGAATATTCCCTGGTATATGACAGGAATTATTTTTGTTTCTCTGGTAGTATCGATCATTTGCATTCTGGTCAATCTGAAATGGAAACTGAGTGAACACATGGCAGGAATGGGAGGTATTATCGGTGGACTGGTGTCGTTCAGTGCACTGTTCAGCTATAATCCGGTGGTGTGGTTGTGCCTGTTTATTCTGATTGCGGGCATATTGGGCTCTGCACGGATTGTTTTGGGACATCACACTTTAGGCGAAGTGCTTTCCGGTTTTGTTGTCGGCTTGGTATGCGCCTTTTTGGTACTCCATCCGGCGTACAACTTTATGTTCAGAGTTTTTTTATTTTAAAAACAATATAAATCCTAAAAACTAATTATTATGAACTTTCCACAGAATTTAAAGTACACGAATGAACACGAGTGGATTCGTGTAGAAGGAGACATCGCTTACGTAGGTATCACAGATTATGCACAGGAACAACTGGGCGATATCGTATTCGTTGACATCCCTACTGTAGGAGAAACGTTGGAAGCCGGAGAGACTTTCGGAACCATTGAAGTGGTAAAAACCATTTCCGATCTTTTCTTACCGCTGGCCGGCGAGATACTCGAACAGAACGAAGCTCTGGAGGAAAATCCGGAGTTGGTAAACAAAGATCCTTATGGCGAAGGCTGGCTGATCAAGATGAAACCTGCTGACGTGAAAGCTGCGGAAGACCTGTTGGATGCCGAAGCATACAAAGCAGTCATCAACGGATAAACTCCTTATCAGACAACGAGCCTCGCAGATACCGGCGTACCGGCCTTCATGCCCGAACGTCCGTATCTGAACAGTAAAATAGTAAATAGTAAATCGTAAAATTGTAAATCAAATGACTCCAATTGTAAGTATCATCATGGGTAGCACGTCCGACCTTCCTGTTATGGAGAAGGCTGCGCAACTGCTGAATGATATGCATGTACCGTTCGAAATGAACGCCCTTTCTGCTCACCGCACGCCGGAGGCTGTGGAAGAGTTTGCCAAGAATGCCCGTAGCCGTGGCATTAAAGTAATCATTGCTGCTGCCGGAATGGCTGCCGCCCTTCCCGGTGTAATTGCAGCCAATACTACGCTGCCGGTGATCGGAGTACCTGTAAAAGGGTCTGTGCTCGATGGTGTAGACGCTCTTTACTCTATTATCCAGATGCCTCCCGGAATCCCGGTAGCTACGGTTGCCATCAATGGAGCGATGAATGCAGCTATCCTTGCTATTCAGATGCTTGCTTTGAGTGATGCGGCTTTGGCTGAGGCTTTTGCTGCTTACAAGGAAGGTCTGAAAAAGAAAATCGTAAAAGCAAACGAAGAACTGAAAGAAGTTAAGTTTGAATATAAAACTAATTAATTGACAATTGACGATTGACAATTGACAATGGGCTGGCGCTTTGGGCGTTTTATTGAGCCGGTTGTTGATGCTCGATTCTCAATTGTCAATTGTCAACTGTCAATTGTCAATTGAAAAAATGGATTTATTCAATTACTCTCGAAGAGAAACATCAGAAGTAAATATTGGGGCTGTGCCGTTGGGCGGCCCCAATTCCATTCGTGTCCAGTCGATGACAAATACGTCTACACAGGATACGGAGGCTTGTGTGGAGCAGGCCAAACGCATCGTTGATGCAGGTGGAGAATATGTCCGTCTGACTACGCAGGGCATTAAAGAAGCGGAGAATCTGATGAATATCAATATCGGACTGCGTAGCCAGGGATATATGGTTCCGTTGGTGGCCGATGTACATTTTAATCCGAAGGTTGCCGATGTCGCAGCTCAATACGCAGAGAAAGTGCGGATCAATCCGGGCAATTATGTAGATGCGGCGCGTACTTTTAAAAAACTGGAATATACCGATGAAGAGTATGCGCAGGAAATACAGAAAATTCATGATCGTTTTGTTCCGTTTCTGAATATCTGCAAAGAGAATCATACGGCTATTCGTATCGGAGTCAATCACGGCTCTCTATCAGACCGTATCATGTCCCGCTACGGAGATACTCCCGAAGGAATGGTAGAGTCTTGTATGGAGTTTCTGCGCATTTGTGTAGAAGAACATTTTACAGACGTGGTGATCTCAATCAAGGCGTCCAATACGGTGGTGATGGTGAAAACCGTTCGCCTGCTTGTTGCTGTTATGGAACAGGAAGGTATGTCATTCCCTTTACATCTTGGGGTGACAGAAGCCGGAGACGGAGAAGACGGACGCATCAAATCGGCTTTGGGTATCGGTGCCTTGCTGAGTGACGGGTTGGGAGATACTATCCGTGTGTCTTTGAGCGAAGCTCCCGAGGCTGAGATTCCGGTTGCACGTAAGTTGGTGGACTATATCTTGTTAAGGCAGGACCATCCGTTTATTCCGGGAATGGATGCGCCGGAATTCAATTATCTGTCTCCTTCACGCAGAAAGACACAAGCCGTCCGCAATATCGGAGGTGAACATCTTCCTGTAGTCATAGCCGAGCGGATGGATGGAGGCACGGAAGTAAATCCGCAGTTCACGCCGGATTACATTTATGCCGGAAGAACATTGCCCGAGCAGCGGGAAGCAGGTGTAGAGTATATCCTCGATGCGGATGTATGGCAGGGAGAAGCCGGTACATGGCCTGCTTTCAATCATGTGCAGTTGCCGTTGATGGGCGGGTGTGATGCTGAACTAAAATTCCTGTTTATGCCTTACATGGCACAGACGGATGAGGTGATTGCCTGTCTGAAGGCACATCCCGAAGTAGTTATTATTTCTCAAAGCAATCATCCGAATCGTTTGGGCGAGCATCGCGCTTTAGTGCATCAGCTTATGACGGAAGGGCTGCAGAATCCCGTTGTCTTTTTCCAGCATTATGCAGAAGATAATGCCGAGGATTTGCAGATCAAGTCTGCTGCAGATATGGGTGCATTGATTTTTGATGGTCTTTGCGATGGTCTTTTCTTGTTCAATCAGGGAAGTTTGAGTCATGCGGTAGTGGATGGCATCGCTTTCGGAATCTTACAGGCGGGTCGTCTCCGTACTTCTAAAACTGAATATATTTCTTGTCCGGGCTGTGGACGTACGCTCTATGATCTGGAAAAGACGATTGCCCGTATCAAGGCAGCTACTTCGCATTTAAAAGGTCTGAAGATTGGTATCATGGGATGCATTGTGAATGGTCCCGGTGAAATGGCGGATGCAGATTACGGTTATGTAGGTGCAGGACGCGGAAAGATTAGTCTTTATAAAGGCAAGGTTTGTGTGGAGAAAAATATTCCGGAAGAAGAAGCAGTGGAAAGACTGCTGGAATTTATTCGGAATGACCGGAAAGATATAGAGCTTTAATTAGAATATTTTTTATAGTTAAGACAGGAGTTGCCTTAAGTTTGCTTAGGGCAATTTCTGTCTTTTCTTTTATCATTAACATAATATCAAACATGAATAAAATAATGGAAGATGAATTTAATTATCAGGCAGTGCCCTATGGATATACCCACTGCTTCAATGCCTGCTGTCCGAAAGGAGAGAAATGTTTGCATCGTTTGGTGGCGGTGCATAGTACTAATCAATATCCTACACTGTCAGTAGTTAATCCGAACTGTATTCCGGAGGACGCGAAAGCTTGTCCTTTCTATAAGTCTATTCGCAAGATACGTGTGGCATGGGGTGTCCGGGCTTTGCTGGATGATGTGCCTCTCAAAGATGCTGTATCCATTAAAGACCGTCTGCTCCAACATTTCGGACGGTCGCTATACTATCGCTTTTATCGTAAAGAATACTCGATTGACCCTGAACAACAGGAATTTATCCGTCGATTGTTTCGTCAGAAAGGTATCAAGAAAGAGCCGGCATTTGAGTACTACACAGAAGAATATAAGTGGTAATTATCTGCCATCTGTAACAAATCGTGTGTATTGTGTTGATGTATAATGAATTATACGGTTGCAGATAGTATTGTAGATTAAGATATCTGCAATACTGTCTGTTGTTTTAATACTACCTTATATTACACATCCTGTTTCTCCATACTTCGTCCCATATCACTGTAGGTGAAGGCTATTCACTTTGTTTGTCCTCCTTTTCTGCATAGAAGTAACGGTAAAATGAATATTTTGCTATATTGCTATAAGTCGTTGGTATATAGATGATTTCTGCCTGATATTTGTTTCAGGCAGTTTCAAAAGCTTGAAACACTTTGTTTCAAACAATGAAACAAAGTGTTTTTTCAAGATGCGCAAATATAGTGCAAACCTATTAAAATTCAAATAGTTATAAAACTAATGTTTTAATCGGATGTGGTGAATAAAGCTAAATAGAGCATATTTGGGAGTGAGTTATGTTACTTATCTGTTACCTCTTCCAATTTGCCTACTAATCGGATATAAGGCATTAGTTTTCAATATATTGCATTATTCTTCATAACTTCAAATACCTCAACAGTAATTAAATTTGTAACTAAAAAAGTTGAGTTATGAGAAGTACATTCAGAGTGTTGTTTTACACTAAAAATCAATCGATTAAGAATGGTAAAGTACCTGTAATGGGACGTATTACCATCAACAAGACCACAGCTTGCTTTAGCTGTAAGAAGGAGGTGTCTATTTCTTTATGGGACGCCAAAGCTAATAGGGCTAAAGGGAAATCCGAAGAAGCTAGAATGTTAAACCAGGAACTTGATAATGCCAAAGCCCAAATTGCCAAGCATTACCAATACATATGCGATCATGACAGTTTTGTCACAGCCAAGAAAGTCTATAGCCGCTATGTCGGTTTTAAAGAAGATTCCCACACCCTTATGGAGCTTTTCAGGGAACAGCTTGAGTCATACAAGGAGAAAGTAGGCAAGGAAAAGGCAAAAAGCACCTATCTTGGTTTAGTAGCCGATTATAAGAGCGCATTGCTTTTTTTGAAAGACAAAAAGAATGTTGAGGACATTGCACTTGATGAACTTGACAAAGATTTTATTGAAGACTATTATAATTGGATGTTGGGCACATGCGGCTCGGCCAGTTCTACAGCATTCGGACGTGTTAATACCATGAAATGGCTAATGCATATCGCTCAAGAGAAAGGTTTAATAAAAGTTCATCCCTTCACGGGTTTTGGATGTAAGCCGGGATATAAAAGACGTTCATTTCTCTCTGAAGAAGAACTGCAGAGGCTTATACATGTAGAATTGAGGTATAAACGTCAGCAGGCTATGCGTGACATGCTACTTTTCATGTGCTTCACAGGCCTCGCCTTCGCAGATCTGAAAGCAATTACTTATAAGAATATCCATACAGATTCTGATGGTGGCACATGGCTCATGGGAAACCGTATAAAAACAGGCGTAGCATACGTCGTGAAATTATTACCTATAGCAATTGAACTTGTAGAAAAGTATAAGGGTGATAACAAAAAGAAAGATTCTCCTGATTGCGTTTTCCCCGTCGGTGATTATGAAACCATGAAAAGTAGTTTTAAGGTTTTAGGGAAAAAGTGTGATTGTAATGTAAATATCACCCCTCATATCGGGAGACATACCTTTGCAGTTTTGGCTATATTGAAAGGCATGCCGTTAGAAACTTTGCAAAAAGTATTAGGACACAAATCGATTCTTTCCACACAAGTCTATGCTGAACTGATCAATCCGAAGGTTGGGGAAGATACGGATAGGATGTGCGACAAGATTGGTTCCGTGTATCGCTTGGCCAATTAGAATAAGTATGAAAAAACACCCTTCAGCAAATGTTGAAGGGTGTTTTTCGTATTCAGGCAGGTTGCTTATTTCAAGTAACGCCTGAAATCTTTATAGTTCTTTTTTAGTACCTCGTATAGCCCGCTTTCCGGATAGAGCAGTTTACCCCCGACAGAGGTAATTGAGGTATAAGGTATTGCCTTTTCATCCCGTAGTGTTTGTAATGTACGCTTGGAAACATGAAGCATCCGGCATACCTCATCTCCACTCAGATAATGTTCGTCTGCAATCGTCGGACGTATCCGTGCCGCAGCAGCCTCCAGATTTTTTCCTGTCCGTTTGATCCATCCGGTAAGTTCCTTGAACTCTTCCGAATCTTTAGTGATAATGTCTGCCATACTCTTTATTTTCTTTTTTTGATTAGTCCTTCCTCCAGAATTTGCTGGATGTCCACTTCTTTATAAAAGAATTTTCCACCGATATTAGAATAAGGAATCAGCCCGTTATCCCGGTAAGTCTGCAGTGCCCTTTTGGAAATATTGAGAGCCAGGCACACATCCTGCGCATCCAGTCACTTGTCCGGTGTTACGGGGGCTATTTTCTTTTGAAAGTCCATCATTTGCACGGACAGCATACTTAGTTGTTTCTTCAAGTCCTGATAAGCACTTGTTTCGATAATTGTCAGTTCCATGATTTATAAATTAAATTGTGAATAATGAAATTGGGTGCAAGATAAAGGGAATATTACTATAAATCAATCGTTTAGTTTCCAGTGTCGTTAATAGTCATTAATAGTCATTTTTTGTCAGCGTAGCTTTTCTTATACTTTTTATTTAACGGGGGAGTCGTGAAATCCGACATCCCTTATACAAATGGTAACTCTTTCATCTTTTTTCCTTTTTTGCCCTGCCACATTTCTTTATGATATGGATTTCTTCGGAGAAATCAGAAATATGAGTATCTTTGGAACGAAATATAGATTTAAATGGCAGGCAATAGCCTTCCAATTAGATATAGACATAACATTCGCAGAATGTCTCAAGACGGAAATCTGGCAAATTTCTGCAAGGGAATAGGTGAAACCGGTGCCAAATGAATGCTTTCCAACTCCGATCCCCGGCAAAAGAACCCTGAGAACACCTTCTTCGACGACCTCTATGCCGGTTTCCATATCCAGCGAATCAGCATCTTCCGTTCCATCTGTTCCATAGCCGAGAAAAGAGAAGCGGTCAATGAATTGCTGATCAGAAATTATTAAGAATAAATATCCGGTGGTAGCCGGGTAGCAATAAAAAGAGAGCCAAATTCCCTCCAGCAGGGATTTGACTCTCTTTTTTATTGCCTGCCTTTCATGCATCAGACAAGGACCAGTATTTTATAATTTTCAACCGGACTGTTTCTTTGCAGGCTTTTCAATCAGCTTCGGGGCTGTTTCGTGCTGATGATCCGTCTTGTTCTCCTGCGCCATCTTCCTGCCCAACAGGTAATCGTTCAAATCGTTATACTCCCGGTAGCAGTCGGACTTGTCCCTGACCGGGCATCCGGCTTGCGCCATCTGCTGAAAAGCCTGCCTTCCGGCGGAATCGTTATCCAGTAGGCAGAGGGCACTCTTATACTCTTTCAAGACAGGGATAGCCTTGCCTACATTGCTGACCGAATTTAAAACGATATAGTCCGGACCGTTTCCTTTAGGCTGTCCGTTACCGGGATGTGTAGCCTTGAGCGTGAGGTATGAGAGATAATCCATAAAGCCTTCAACCACTATGCAACGGTCGCTGCCATTTTTGATATGGGTAATCTCTTTGGGCGATATGCTGCCTTTTAGGTATTTGTTACGGATCTCGTACCCGCCGCTCCGGTTGGCAAAGCCTACGGCAAAATACCATTTTCCCTTGTTCTGAAAATGCACTTCCTTGCATGCTTCCCTTGCGATTTCAGGCAAGATGCCTCTTTCTTTGAGATATCCCAGCAAGACCGGGTTCGTCAGCGGATCAATGCGTACCTGCCGGTAGCCGGTAGCCTGCGGTTCCGCCTGCCGGGGAGAGGCTGCTACCGGACGGAAAGCAGCCGGAAAATGTCCCTCTATCGTTTTAAGCGCATAAGAGATATCCTTCGTCTTTTGAAGCTCCATCGCCAGGGTGATGATGTCCCCTCCCTGTCCGATGCCGAAATCGTATCATAGGTTGCGGGATGCGCTCACCTTGAAAGAAGGTGTCTTCTCCTCACGGAAAGGGGAACAATACCAGATACTGTCCCCTTGTTGTTTTACCGGGTTGAACCCCATACGCCGGAGATAATCCTCCAACTGAATGCTCTTGGCTTCTTCAATGTTCATTGTGTAACGGATTAAATTAATGACTCTTTTTAGAACGGGAATCCTTTAGTATCACCCACTGCAACGGATTCTGCGGCTTCCCGTTTTTTCTCAGTTCAAAATGCAGATGGTTGCCGGTCGCTATGCCGGTATGACCGACATTGCCGATATGCCGACCTATGCGTACATCGCTCCCTTTCCTCACATGCAATTTGCTCAAGTGTGCATACAACGTGGAAAAGCCGCCCGCGTGCCGGATTTCGATGTACCAGCCGTAACTGCTGCTATACCTGGCTTCAACGACTTTCCCGCTTCCTGAAGCATAGACCGGCGTGCCATAGGGTGCGGCAAGATCCACTCCGGCATGGAGTATCCTTTTCTTTTTCACCGGATGCATCCTTATACCGAAACCGGAAGAAACGGCATACCTCCTCCGACTTTCATTCAATGGATACAGAATAGGATAATCGGCCAGTACGGTAACCGGCAACCGGCTGTCTCATATGAAAGACTTTCACTGCCGGGCAGAGTGGATACGGTAGATGACAGCACTGAGTCCGGCTTTATATCCCTTTGACGGGGACTGTGCAAAAGCCGGACATGACAATAAGTGACAGAACATGACAATTAATGACAACTTCCTCATAATCAAACTATTTAATGACAAAGATAGTAATTTTACCCTCGTAAATGATTCATTAATCTTTAAAATTAACGTATATGAACGATGTGAATTTAGCTCCTGAAAACAAGGAAGCAACCCCGGAACACGGGTATTTGATGGCGTATGACAAGAAAGAGCAGAAAGCCAAAGGTGTAAAAGGAATCGCAGCGAACGGAGAGCTGGAAACGCTCGAAGCTAACGAGGCGAACAGGGACCAGTTTATCAAAGTGGACCAACGTGGAAACTTCTTCACCAACTTCGGGAAGAATTTTCTCTACCAGTACAATAATCCCGGTCGTTACTCCCTCTACAACATGCCGAAGGAAACGCTCGTAGAGCAGGCCAAAGAAAAGATCGAAGCGGCGCAGGAACCACAGAACGAAGCAGTCAGAAGGGAACTGGCTTCGACCAGGGTGTATAATAACCATCGCTTCAACGAGCGGGAAGTGAATTGGGAACAGGCCGCCAAATACGGCATTACCCCGGACGGACTGAAGAACGCAAAGGACAGCCTCGAAAGAATGTTGCAGGGAAAGACTTCCGCTATCGCTTTCCGTGTGGCAAAAAATTCCGAGCTGGGGCGTGAAAACGGGGATGCCAAACTCTCCCTGTTCCGCGACGAGAACGGAGCTGTCAAGTTCGACATCCACTACATCCGTCAGGCTCCCAAGATCGGGGAAGACTACAGGGGACATGTCCTGACGGAAGAAGACCTCAAGGCCCTGAACCAGACCGGCAATCTCGGCAAGGCGGTGGATGTAGTCATTGACTACCGTACCAAAGAAACCAAATCCTGCTACCTTTCCAAAGACCCGGTGACCAATGAATTGTTCCATATGCCCGTAGAGCAGGCACGCATTCCGCGTAAGGTGAAAGATTATACGCTTTCTCCGAAAGAATACGATGCTGCCGTGCGCGGTGAGGAAGTACCGATCCGTTTCAAGTCTGATAATGGAAAATTTTATGCCACCTCCATCCAGATGAGTGCCGCCGAGCGAGGGGTGGAATTCCTCTGGGAAAGAAGCACCAAGAAGTTGGAAGAGGCACAGAAACAAGGTCAGGAACAAGACGGAAGCCAGCAGCAGCCCCATGCACCGGTACAAGTAGCCGGAAAACCCCGGAAAAAAGAGGAAGCCTCACAGCAAGCGGAAAAGAAACCGCGTACCCGTAAACCGTCCATCACACCTAAAATGTAAGAAAAATGGCAACCTATATTTCTGATGATCCCAAACTATTGGACGAGCTTTTCAGGAAAGACGGTGAAGGCCAGCTCCTTGTCGGTTATGAAACCGGCAAGGAGAAACCCCATGCAGAATCCTCCTATATGCTTTATCCTGCCAATCCCGACAGGCAAGACCCTGTCTATACGTTTATGGCCTTGTTCAGCCAACAATCGATAAAAGCCAAATACTCCGCCTTCGTACCGAATACCCGTCTGGAAATCTATTCATTCCCGAAGATGACGGATGTACCGGCTATCTCCGGAGATATTTCCAAAAAGGAATATATCAATCAGGTATTACTACCCTATATCCGGGAAAAGGGACTGGCTCCTCTAATAAGTACCAATCTGAGAAATGTCCTGTTTGCGCAGTCACGCAGCGATATCCTCATGATATCGGGAGAACTTCCGAAACTGACCACACAGCAGTTGGACGAGCTGGTCCATTTTCATCAGAAGCAGGATGAGCTGGCTGCCAGGTATGATTATAATCCGGTTTACAAATTACCGCTGCATGCTGTGGAAACGTCCAAAGGAATCTTGTTTTTCAGTGATACCAAAATGGGACGGGAGGGATTGAAGAGCTTTTACCAACAGTTATCCGGCAATTATTTCTGGGTTCATGGCGAACCCGGTCCTGTCAGGCAATACAACGTCAACTGCCTGTCCGACGATATCTGTCCTTTGGTGGATGCCTGCTACCGGAAGAATCCCCAAAGCGGAAAAGGGGAATATGATTTTGATAATGCTGTATTCTCAAAAGAGGCTTTCCGTGACAGGAAACAGTGGAAACTGGCGTTTGAAACGGACATGGAGCCGAGCGCTTCTGAATTTCTCCGCCTGAATGAATTTGCCGGATGTCCTGCGAGCCGTAACAATGCGGATATCAGCAAACTGTTGTATCTGATGGAGAACGGATTCAAGCGGGATATAATAAATGATCCCGATTTCGGATACCGGAATGTCTTTCAGGAGTATGTCACCCGGATAGACGACTGTATCAACGGACAGTCCTCGGGGCCAGATTTGTCAGATGTGCTGGATGACATGCGTTGGAAAGCGAAGAATATCCTTCTGACGGATTTCGATGTCCGTGGACACCGTACATTGGAAAGGACACTGAATGACAGGAGCGTCCCGTTTCTCATCAATGGAACCGATGCCGGCGAAGCCATGAGGCAAGCCTTGCTGGAAGGAAAGTGGATCTACTGTCCCCAAATATCCAAGTCAATGCCAGATTTACATTTCCTCCATGCCGAAAAGACATGCAACCGGGTAATGGCATATACCAAATCTCCCGTAAACAAGACCGTGTATCAGGAGAAAAACGGCAAAATCATTCCATATGTACCGGCTTTGAAAAAGGTATCGAAAACGAAAAGGAACAATTCCCTCAAAATGTAATGATATGAAGCAACCTGAACAATCCTATACAGCCATAGAGACAGCCCATGGCTTTGTGTTCTTTACTGATACGACGGAAGGACAGAAAAACAGGCAGGACTTTCTGCAATTTATGGCAGACCATTACTTCGATCCCCATTTCAATCTTGGTCCGGTAAATGTTTACCGGGCAGAAGGAGTCCTAAAGGATGGATCCTATGTCAATCCGGGTGAAGGCCTGTACCCGGAATATGCTTACCTGCAGATGGATAAGACACCGGAAATGGAGCTGGTCTACCGGAATGAGATGAAGCCGACCTGGGAGGATTTCGGTAGTTTCTGCCACAATATGCATTGTACCAGCAGCCATCGCAACCGTAATATCGCTGATATTTTGGAGGAAATAGAAAGCAAGGACCGTAAATTACTGGAGCTTTCCAAACAAGGTACAGCATCGGATATCCGGCAGCAGATAGAAGAAACCGGCCAGGATAAAGCCTTGCTGGACAAACTCCTCAAGCAGTATTACGATGTGCGTGGACACCGGACTGTTGGGAACATCCTCCGCGACCCGATGGAATGTGTCACCGTAGACGGTGTCCGGCTCTTTACCCCTCACCGGCAAGTATTGGCGGCAGGGCACGGACTCTTCCTGCCGGGAGAGGCAAAAAGCAACCCGTCCCATGCCTATGCATGGATAAACGGGGATTTCACCCGGATCGTATTTTCTAAGGATCCTCCTGCGAACAAACAGGTGTTCAAAGTGAAAACAGTCATCGAAAAGGCTTTGAATAAAAAGCAGGACGTGAAAAAGAAAAGAAATACCCACCCTAAATTGTAGAAATATGGACAAGAGAAACCAAATGGAAAATCCTTTTTTCGATCCCGACAAGCCGGGAAGTATTTTTGTCGGTATGGACCGTTACCATCAGTACTCTCCCCACCAGCCCCGAAATGCCCTCACATTCATTCAGAAAGGAGATGCGGACAGCCTGTTCCGCAAATTCCTGATTGACAATATCAAGGAAGCGGAGTGCTGCCCCTATATTCCGGATACGGAACTGCTCCGGTTTGACCTGGCGAACATGAGGCAGGTTCCACCGGTAGATACCCATACCCCTTTCGAGGAATATATCAGCAAGGAACTGCTGCCGTATTTTCAAGAACACTGCATTCCCCCTGCCAAACGCATTTCCCTGCGTGATGCGGTCTATACCTATAAATACAAGAATGAACCGGACGGCGGCATATTGAAGAAGTATCTCATGCAGGAACCCGCATACTTGGAGTTTCGATTACAGCAACAGGAAAAAAGGACATTGTACCGGTGCCAGCCGCGGTACACATTCCCCTTAAAAGTGGTGGAGAATGACTTCGGATACCTTATCTTTTCCGGTAACGAGATCGGCAGGAACGGATTCAGGGAGTGCATCCGGTACATCACGGACCATTACTTCGACCCGCACTACGATACCGGCCATCTGGCCGTCTACGACAGTACGTTCATGGACAAGAACCTGGTTCCTCTCATAGATGCCGCTTACAAGCCGTGCAAACCGATGGAACTGGATTATTCCTTCGATTTTTATCCGGCATCCTATATCGGTCTTGACGAACTGCCCAAAGAATTCATCGACAGTTTAAAACCGGTATGCTACCATTCGATGGAAGCGACAGCCGGGGATTTTATAAAATTCGCCACCGACTGGCATTTCAATAAGGATACGCAGGTTTCCATCAGCCGGGAGAACCATGACATTTACCGGCTGCTGACCGTCATGCGTAACGGTTATATGAATATTCATGAACAACCGTTTACCTATTTCAATGAACTGCTGCCGTATGCCAAGGAATTTGAAAAAGTCACGCAGGTTAAATCTGCCGGCGAATTCGATACGGGAAAGTTCAAGCGGTTGTCTACGGAAATCCGGAAGGCTGCCGATGGAATTTTGAAAAGGGATTTCGATGTGAGAGGGCACCGTTCCCTTGAGAATATGTTGAATGACTCCACCGTTACCTTCACCGTCGGAAGCCGAAAACTGAATGAAGTTCAAAAGACGGCACTGGCTTCGGGATACGCACTGTATCTCCCGGAAAACAACAAGGAGGCGACAAGGCATCTCCTTTTTTGCAAGGCCGACTTTGAGCAGGGCAGAATTGAGGGTTCCTCCAAGCCCTTCGGCGTCAGGACATACGTGATAAAGGACGGACTGCTCTGTCCGCTGCCGGAAGAGAAGAATACCGTTAAAAAGACTGAGAATAAGAACAGACATAACAATAACCGTTTAAAATAAAGCGATATGATACCTAAAAGTCAGATGTACCTCGGAGCGCGGATTGTAGAGAACGATCCGGAAGAGGAAACTCCCGTTGTTCCCTATAAAGGAACAGTAACAGCCATTGAAGAAACCGGAAAAGGGGAACTGGATTACTTTGTCTATATCCGGCTGGATGATGAGTCCATGAAACAAAAAAGAATCTCCCTTTGCTGCCCGGACAAGATCATGACCTGTTTTCCATGGACTATAGACCTGGAAGAAAAACAGAAAATGGAGCAGAAAATGAAGAATAAAAAAGTTCCCGACCCGTCGAAACGGCATAGACTATCTTAATCAACCATTCATCTAAACCATAAAATAATATGAGTACATACATTGGTTTCAATTTGAACAGCAACAGGCAGATTGAACATTTCCAGACCATAGAGAATCGTTATGGCATCAATTCAGATGGCGGCAAATTTCTTTTCGGGCAGGCAGAACTGGCCTTGAAAGGCTCCTACATTCCTAAGGAAGAAGTCTATTTAATACCATATCAGGGTGCTGTACAACCGGGGAACATTGAAAGGTTCATCAAGGACATGACCCATAACGGAGGACTGTCTTGTGCAACTCATTTCCCATTGCGGGATATCGCCTTCGTTTACGAGAATACATCTCCTTATGGCATCCATAATGTGGATAGCATCCAGAGAATGCTTCAAAAGGCCAAAGACAATCCCCTGCTGAAAAAACAACTGAACGCTTACCGCGCATTCCATCAAGAAAAGGAAAAAGATATCTACAACAGGGTGATTACTGCAATAAATACGAACCAGGGAGTCCTGATGTTCAATGATACCGGCAGGGGGATACAGTGTGCGCAGAAATACCTGCAGCATATTGGCGATAATTTCTTCTCGCCGGTTTACAGGGATGCGGATAAACTGCAAATATATTATTTCAGCACTTCCAATATCAATCTGATCAAAGAGGCGTCAAAGTGTTCGAACATGTTTGAACATGGCTTAAAAAAGATATACCTTCCCCAAAAGGCTCATTTCCTGGATTCAAATATGATAGCCAACTATACCCCGGCGGTAGAATGCAGCATGGCTCCCTCTTTGGAATGTTATAACCAACTGGCCGAAAAGTTGAATCTGGGCAAGAGCCAGAAGAATTATAACATAGGCGTACTCGACCGGATCTGCAAGACCGGGCAAATCGGGAATTTGGAAAAAGACAGCCGGTTCAACCATCAAAACAGCTTTGTCTCCCTGGATGAACGGATCAGGCTGTCTTATGTGGGGAAGCAGGATGGCACACTGCTGAAAAATGCACTTGAACGGACCATCAAGGATACGGCAAAGAGAATCCTACAGACGGACTATGCGGTACGGGGCTATGAACCGCCCAAACAGGAAAAGAAAAAGAGTAGAAGTATCACCATGTAACTATTTTAAATTTCAATCGTATGCAAAAGCAAGAGATTTCAAACATTATGATTTTCTTTGTTACCCAGGACTTGGAAGGGCAACCCCGACAACTGGAGATGCACCTGATGCCGGAGAAAGAAGTATCGATGATGAATCAACGATTCACCGAATACCTCCAGCGGCAAAGGGAAATGTACAAGCCGTCCCTTGTCCAAAGCCACTTGCCGGATCTTTATCTGTGCCGCTACCAGTTTCCGGCAGGAGTAAGCTACCCGGATATCCGGCTCTTTGACAAGGATAACAGCTTGGTACAAAAATTCATCACCCGGAACGGAGGAAGCATGCAGGGCAATGTCTCATTGCGCGGACTGGAATACCTGCATTCTCACGATGAAGAAAAAAGCCTGCCCATGCTGGTAGCCAGCGGACTTGCCGACCACCTGCTTGTACAGCCGGAAGCCAAACGGTTCGCGCTGGCACAGGATACTCTCCACGACGATCCGTCGGAAACCCTGACCGCCGTGGAAACCGCCAAAGGAGTGCTTCTGTTCGAATATTCCGGCTTTGGAAAGACATGCTGCCATGCCTATATGCAACATCTGGCCGACCGTTTCTTCATTACGGACGAAGAGAAACCGGAGTTTGTCAACCTGTACAAGCTGACCCGTCCGGACGCAGAAGTGGTAAAGGCATTCCAAGCATCTCCCAATGCCTTCTCCTTATATACAAACTCTTTTCTGCCGGAGAAAGCACAATATCTGGATGCGACTATCCTGCGGAATGCCCGGCTGGACAGGAGCCACCGCATAGAACCGACATTCGATGCCTATGACAAGTTTGCTTCCTCCTATAACGTGCTCCCCAGTATTGCCAATGCCCAGATACTCCGGTTACTATCCTTACAGGAAACCGCAGGAATCTATGGGATAGACTATACAACCAGAAGGATTCCGTTCATACACAAGAATTCTTTCAACTCCCAGTTCAATGCGCTGCAGAATATTCCGGCTGAAAATAAAGGCGGACAGGAGAAGGTCAAATCACAGATCCGAGATCAGGCGGCCTATATCCTGAAACGTGATTACGGGCTTATCCCGGACAGCCTGCAAAACAAAGAGATAGACCCCATCATTTCCCTCCAGACTCCCAAAGGAGCCGTCTACCTGCCCGCCACGGATGAAGGAGCCATCTATAAACAGTGTTACCTGCAATATCTGGCTGACCGTTTCTTCACTCCGGAAGTACAGGCTCTGGGACGAATCAGAGAATTCTATATTTCCTGCCCGAACCATAGCACGGAGCATTACATGCAGAAGCATCTGGACCTTTTCCGGTCCAATCCTTTCTACGGGCAGCTGGCGAAAATGCCATTGTATCCGATAGAGCAATCCGAGCTGTTGAAGAAAGGCGGCTATCCCATAGAGCCGACATACCATGCATTCAAACAGTTTACGGAAGATTACCGGCTTTCGGTAACGCCGGAGAATGCCGAGATATTCACCCTGCTCTTTATACGGGAATACGGATTACCGGCTGATTTCAATACTAATGAAAGCTATAAGGAGTTCACCCACAAAGGAAATTTTAAACCGCTGGATCAAGAAATGTCCGAACTGCAATCCAAAAAGGGATATAGTGAAAAGGCATTCTACAATATTCAAAACAGGCAGCAGCAACTCGCGGACAAGATACTTGGCCTGAGATACAGACTGACCTGTCCTCCGTTGCAACTGACCGGACCGGCGGCTTCGGAAAAGAGAAAGACGGCTTCCCGTCAGAACAAGTCACATAATCCCCGCATCTAAAACTGATTATCATGCCTGCATGGATGGAAAAAATAAAAGATACATTCACCGCTAAAGCGGATTTAAAGAGCCTGTTTATTGTGTTACAGCCGGATAATCAAGTCTCGACTGTCATGGTCGTGTCGTATGTTCCGACGGATAAGGACTCTTTTCAGGTATTTATGGATCTGACCGCCCGGATTGCTATGGATCAGAAAACCATACCGGATAACTTATTGCTGCATTTTGAGGGAATACCTGCTAAAGATATTCCTTTCACCAGCGAACTACCGGCGAAAGACAGTGAGAAAGCCCTCAGTTTCATCGCCTCTTACGGAGGCATCACTGAAAACAACTCCGTACCTTTACGGAAAGCGGCTTATTTGAGAGCATGCCAAAGGGAACTGACGGCAGAGAATATCCGGGATCTGGACTACTCACCAGCTTATAAGTGCTTTATTGCACACGAAGATGCGATGGAGAAGATTGCGGCAGGAAAGCAAGCCAAACAGTTCTACACCATAGCTGAAACGGAACAAGGTGTCCGCGTATTCAATGACGGACTTTCCGGGACTATAAAGTTTCGGGATTACCTGCAATCGACAGCGGACAATTTCTACTCAAGCTCTTTGCAGGATGTGGAGTCATTGAATATTTACCGGATAGAAACCGTCTCCCGCCGGATGCTGGAACTCTCCAACGGGAATCAGACCACCATGCCGCAGGCCGGGATGGAAATTCTGGCGAATTACAAGCCGTCCGTCACTTTCGACATGCATCCTACGGGAGAAAATCTCAACCGGTTTGTCACAGCCGGCGCATTGGAACTCTCTATCCGTAACCGGAACATTATGACACTTCAGGACATAGCAGCCAGAGGATACGCCCATTTACCGGCAGACGAATCGTTTGCCTATAAAAAGGATTTCTTGTTTGTGGAGAAAGGTATCCGTGAGATTACCCGGCAAAAGGAATTGTACCGGGATTATCCTTTCCGGCAGAAGATGGATGAATTACAAAATGCTGCCAGGTCATTGGCGCAAACACTGTTAAACAGGGATGGAGTCCGGAAGAACTATCATCGGGTAAGCCCGCCTGTTGTTGTTTCTAAGAAAGGAGAAGCTCAAACAGCCGAAAAACCGCAAGACAAGCCCGGACTGTCCTGTGGCAATGAAAAGAAAAAGGTCAAGACAAAAACCGCTTCCGTTAAAAAGCAGGCGAAGCCCAAATTATAATGCATATGGAACTGATAAATAATACATTCATTCCCGAAAAAGAGATACCACGTAGCCGCAGGGCTGCCGGAAGGAAAGCATTCCTGCAAACTTTCAGAAACCTGTTTACCAGCCGGAATCATTTCAGGAGATTCATGGATACTTACCGTTTCAACACGATCCGCTGGAGCGCGTCCAACCTCCACGAACCCTCATGGGGAAAACGGATCGGATTATTCTTTCGTACCAAAAATCCAATCGCTATCCTCCGGGATGATTACCGGAGCAATCGCAGTAATCTGTTGAATAAATGGGAAACGTCCAGCCTGAACCGTATCCAGATGGAACTGGTCCGAATGGGTAGTATGCCTATTCAGAATAAGGACAGACATACTTTCAAAGCTCTGAACAGCATTGAAAAGAAAATCAAACAACTGCAGGAATATGAAGGATGTCCCGATATGAGCCATGAAAAGCAGCTTCTGGCAACATACAAGTACATTCTTTCTTCTCCTTTTGACCGGAAGTTCGGAGGATTGCCACCCGATGAGATTTGTGGGATGCTTCAGCAGAACGGACTGTCTGAATCAAACCTTCCTTACCAAAATTACGAAGGAATCCTCCAGGGCCGTGAAACAGTCATGTACGAACTGGCAACCGGAAAGAACGGGGAGAAATACCTCCAACCGGCAGATCAGGTGAAACTGAATGCGGGAATGTCAGGAATCTCAATGGATTTAATCAGCCGTTTTCCGGCAAAGGAAATACCCCTGCCGAATCTGACGGAAAGCATACAAGTATCGGAAAAGAAAGAGAAGCTCTCCATTCCCAAAGAACCGAAGAAAAGGGTACGGAAAGAAAAATCAAAGGTCAAGAGTGTAAAAATTAAATAGTCATTCATATTAAAAAAGAAAGTAACATGAAAACAATTTGTATTTGTGAGAAGCCCTCGGTGGCACGCAGCATTGCCCGGGTCCTGGGCGTAACGGAGAAACAGGAAGGATACTTGAGTGGGAACGGATATGCCGTCACATGAACTTACGGCCATCTGTTGGCATTGGCCCTGCCTCAAGACTACGGCATTGTCCATGTGGAAAAGGAGATGCTGCCTATTATTCCCGACCCGTTCAAACTGGTTGTCCGTCAGATTAAAACCGAAGATGGATACAAGGCTGATCCGACGGCTCTGAAACAATTGGAAGTAATCCGTAAACTGTTGGGTCAGGCTGATCAAGTGATATCCTGTACTGATGCAGGGCGGGAAGGAGAGTTAATTATGAGATATGTGCTTGAATATCTGGGATATCATAAGGAAACCAAACGCTTGTGGATATCTTCCATGACAGAAAAATCGATACGGGAAGGATTTGATAGCCTCAAATCAAGTAAGGAGTTTGACAACCTGTACCGTGCCGCTAAAGCCAGGAGAGAATCAGATTGGGTCGTCGGTATGAATGCCAGCCTGTCTTTGAGCATGGCTGCAGGCAAGAGTAACTATTCTCTGGGAAGAGTACAGACACCGGCACTTGGCATGATTTGCCGTCGATATCTGGACAACAGGGATTTTATAGCCAAACCCTATTATCTGCTACAGCTACGGACAACGAAAGCAGGGAAAGAACTCGTCTTAACCTGTACCGGGAAATATGATACACCGGAAAAACTCGATGTGGACCGTAAAAAAGTGTATGAAGAGACGACAGCCAAAGTGGTGCAAGTGGAGAAGAAAGAGGTTCCAGAAGAAGCTCCGCTACTTTATGACCTGACCGCCCTGCAACGAAGTGCCAATACCAAACTCGGACTGACCGCAGAACAGACGCTGAACATTGCTCAAAAATTATATGAAGGAGGCTACATTTCGTATCCCCGTACCGGATGTAGCTATATCACAGAAGACATCTTCGAACAAGTCCCTTCCCTCATCGGCCTGCTTAAGCAACATCCCCGTTTCACATGGCATGCGGAAAACCTCTGTAACCAGCCTTTAAACCGGCACTGTGTGGACGATAGCAAGATGACGGACCATCATGCGTTAATCATTACGGAGAACTATCCCCAGAGGCTTTCCCTTGACGAGCAGAATATCTATTCCATGATCGCGGGACGCATGTTGGAGGCTTTCTCCGGCAAATGCCTGAAAGAAACGGTATCCGTACAAGCGGACTGTAACGGCGTTCTTTTCGGGATAAAAGGAAGCCAAATCAAAGTTCCGGGGTGGAGAGGCATCTATAACGAACCCAGTGAGAAAGAAGAAGGAAGTCTTCTGCCCGAATTTCAGGAAGACGAAATATTGCCCGTGCTCGGTATTGATACATTGGTCAAGAAAACCAAACCGCAGCCCATATTCACTGAGGCAAGCCTGCTTGCTGCGATGGAAGGTTGTGGCAGAACATTGGACGATGAAAAGGAAAAAGAGGCAATGGAGGATTCCGGCTTGGGTACACCGGCTACACGTGCCGGAATCATCGAACTGCTCATTGCCAGACACTACGTGGAAAGAAACGGACGGTCACTGATTCCCACTCCCAAAGGACTGGAAGTATATGATATTGTAAAAGAGAAGATGATCGCCAACGTGAGCATGACCGGAGGGTGGGAATGCGCCTTGCATGAAATCGAAACCGGCAAAGTTTCCACGGAAACATTTACTCAGAGCATCAATTCCTATACCCAACAAATCACCTCGGAACTGCTTGCCCTGAAACTTAACCATCCGGACTTGCCACATTGTAACTGCCCCAAATGCGGAGCAGAAACGATTATCGTCTTTAACAAGGTCGCCAAATGCAGCGATCCCAATTGTGGGTTCCTGTTATTTAGAACGTTCAACGGCAGGGAACTGACGGATAATCAGATGCTCCTGCTGCTATCGGGGAAACGTACCGGATATCTGAAGTTTACCAGCAAGAAAGGAAAGAAGTATGAGGCATCACTCGAGCTGGATGACAATTACAGGATTGAGATGACTTTCAAGGATAATAAACCTAAAAAATAAAGAAGCGACTTATGAAAAAAGAAATGGAAGAGATACCGGATGAACTGAATCCGGACTTAATGCTGAATACGATTGCTTCCGAACTGCTGATCAAGATAGCCAAAGGGGAGATTGATATCCAGAAGCTGGTCAGGAAACAACTCTCGGACAGGGGAATCGATGACCAACGGAACTGGATAGGACCGGACAAGGCAAGAAAATATTGGGAGAAATATAAGATGCCTGTCTAAACCAAGTCAGTCAGGATAAGAAGATAATTGCAGGTTATTCAATCCGTTTGTAGGCCAGCCTGCAAATACCGGATCTGAAACATTTGTTCCCGGTCATTTCCCATGAGGAAGGACCGGGAATTTCTGTAAACAGACGTATGCCGTCCCCTTGGATATACGGTGCGACAAAAAGGATGATTTCATCCACCAACCAGTATCTGAACATGCTGCTTATAACGGAAATTGTATCCGGAGCCGCTTCTATGAAATAAATACCTTCATTTTTCTTTTTCCATTGTGTCAATGAGATGAAAGATACATCCGGCCCGAGAGTCTGTGTAGCACGTTCCCGTATTTTGGTGAGGCCATATTTGTTCGGATTATCCCACAAAGGGGAAGAAACAGTCCTGTCGAAGAGGTATCCGTCAAGAGTAGTGATTGCAAGTAATTGGAGTTTTGCCATAAGTATAATATTTAACCTATAAATATTATTCGGCAGAAGTATTTGAGAAAGCGTGGCCTTACCCAACTCCAAGACGGAGGTTCTGGTAAACCTATGAATAGTAGCTGTGTAAGCCACGCTATGACAAAGCATAGCATAAGCAATACACAAAAAGCCTCTATTCATTGAAATTTGCCAGGTTGATCTGCTCTTCATCTCCGAAGTCCTGTGGCATGTAGGAGGTGCAGGAGTTACCCTCATTGACCGGCTTATAAGGCGGGTCAAAATAAAATAGGGAGTTGGCTCCGGTGTATTCTGCGGTCTGCCGGTAGTCACCGTCCAGAATCACAACATCTTGCAGCAGCTTGTGGTTAAAGCGGATCAGTTCCTCTTCCAACAGTTTTACCCGTCCCCCGGCACCAAAAGTGACGGACAGCTTTCCGCTATGGTTCACGGAGTAGATGCCGTTATAACAGGTACGCATGAAGAAGATAAACAGGGCGGCACGGGTGATGTTATTCGGGTTTCCTTCATTGTAGTAGGTACGTTTCTCCATGAAGTAGACCCTTCTTCGGGTATGTTCCTCCAGCGCGATGTATTCGTCCTGTATCCGGGCAAGCACTTTAATAAGCTGCTCCGGGGATTCCTTGATGACGCGGTAGACATTGATCAGAGCCTCGTTGGAGTCGTTGATGACGCAACGGATTTCCGGATAGGCTTGTCTTATTCAGAAGAAGAGGGCGCCGCCACCGACAAACGGTTCTACATAGGTATCCATCTGTCCGAAGTCTTTCGGAAGGGATTCGATAAGTACGGGAAGCAGTCTTCTTTTACCTCCCACCCAGGGGAAGCAGGGTTTTCCCGGCAGGTTGGCCGGAGAACTTTTCTTTTTTTCCATGTTTACAACATTTAAATGATTAATAAATTAAATAGGGATTATTCATCGTCTGCCGTTTCCAGCAGGTGTTTCAAGTTGGGATCATTTTGGATGCGAAGCAGCTCTTTTTCGATGATTTGCGTCACGTCTTCCTTGATTTGATAGTAGTTCCTTTCGATTTCCTCTTGCATGTAGTCCTTACCATCCGCACCGGTAAAGTCGGTTATGACGGGGATAGGCTTGTAGGCTTTTGTTTCGGCGGCTACCCGTTCATTGTCCACCACGATCTCGCAATGGAATATCTTCTGTTCTATCTTCTCCCCGAAGTTGTCGCAGACACTGCCGACAAACTCTCCTTGCGAGAGGTTGGAGATTTTGGAGGCAGGTATCAGCGAGTCGAGCTGGGTACTGATATTGGTTGAGGTGTCTTCACGGGTCATATTAATGGATTTGCGCTGTTGGAGCACTTTCCCAAACCTTTCAGAAAGGTTTTTCGCTGTTTCTCCGACCACTTGCCCGGAAAAGATATTTCCAATTGTGTTCTGGATCACCCGCGCCTCCTTATCACCGTAGTCACGTATTAACTGGCTGAAATCCTGTGCTCCCAGACATACTGCCACTTTGTTGCTACGGGCGGTAGCGATCAGGGTGTCAAGTCCTTTAAAGTAAAGTGTGGGAACCTCATCCACTAGAATAGAGCATTTGAGCCTGCCTTTTCGGTTGACCATTTTAACGATACGGGCATTATACAATCCTAACGCACATGAGTAAATATTCTGTCTGTCAGGGTTATTGCCGACGCACAAAACTTTGGGTTCCTCCGGATTATTGATATCCAGCGTGAAGTCATCTCCGGTCATAATCCAATATAAGGCAGGTGAGATCAGCCTTGATAGCGGAATTTTGGCGGAAGCTATCTGCCCTTGGAGCTGCTCCATCGCACCACCTTTCCATGCATCCATAAAAGGTGACAGGTAATTCTCCAGCTCCCGGTAAGAGGTCAGTATGGTGAACAGGTCGGAATACGGTTTATTCAATAGCTCTATGGCATGTGGGAAGGTGCAGAATTTCCCGTTTTCATAGATTTTAAGATACCAGATCACCGCCGCAAATAGCACAATCGGGCTTTCTACAAAGAAATCTCCCTGCTTTTGAATCCAACTCTTGTTCAAATTTAACATGATTACATACGCTGATTCGTATGCATCCGCGATATCGGATAGAAACGAAGGATTGAGGGGATTGCACCGGTGGCTGTATCTGGGATCATCGAAATTAATCACATAAAATCCGACCGGCTTGGCATACTTATCCTTGTTTTTAAGCAGCTGGTTATAAGCAATTATGCTTAAATCCGGATACTTAAAATCATAGATATAGGCGGCGAATCCTTTCTCTATCTGCTGGCGGATATAGTTATTGATGATGGCATAACTCTTTCCTGATCCCGGCGTGCCTAATATCAATGAGGCGCGGAAGGGATTAATCACGTTTATCCAGCCTGAATAGGTCTTTCGTTGGTAACGGAAACGGGTGGGCAGGTTTACCGAGTATTCATTGGCAATCAACCTGCGCTCCTGCATGAAGCTCTCGTTCTCGTCGTTAAAGACGTCATCCATGAGTTGGTTCTTCAACAGGCGGCTGATCCAGGTTCCGGCGGTAAGCAGGCTGATATATCCGGCAGCTACGGTAGCTACATATAATAAGGTTAGAAGCGCGACGGGGAAGCGTGCCGTCAGTAAGAGCTCGCTACCAAAAAAGAGCAGCATCCCGGCTATAAGGTAACAGCCGATACTCCTTCATGACATCTCCACGTCCTTCCGTCCTTTCGCTCCCATGCAGGAGAAGAAAAGGAAGAGCAGACTGAAGGACTTGCTCACCAGCGAATGGGAAAACAGCCCGGTATCCCGCTGGAAATTGAGCAGTATCTTGTCCACGACACCGATGTTCAGGTTCATGGAAAGAAAATAGGGATAGCAGAAATAATAGACATTCATCACTAAAAATAGGATGCTGATGGCCCTCATGAAGTCAAGGTTCTTATTGAGCCCTCTGGTTTCGTCTTGTGACATAAGCGGTATGATAATTAATGGTGATACATTTTATTAGCCCAGATGCGGACCTCTGCGTTTTCTCTTTTTCTTTTTCCCGTAAGGGCTTTGCGTCAGGTCGTCTGCCGGATACGGATAGGATTCCAAAGAGAATATATCAAGCAGTCCTTCCACCAGCTCCGTCTCTTTCATTTCCGGTTCGGACGGATGGATAACAGGGGCTTCTTCAGTCTTTTCCGGTGGGATCGTGCCGTACTTCCGGTTTATAACCGATGCCGAATATTCTTTGCCCAGAAGCGAGCCCTTGAATACGGTCTTTGAGTTATGGTCGATGTAGGTCACGCCATAGATCACACCGGAATCGTTCTGCCAGAGTATGGCGGCAATGCCTTTTCCAGAAAGTTCCTGCAGGAATCCCTGACGGGTGGGCTGTCCTTGCAGGGCGGTAGCGATAGCTTCCTTCGTCTGTACGGGTACGGGATGTCGGGCAATTCATTGTTTGCTTTTCACAAATTTCTTTTGGAGTGCCTCGTAGCCTACGCTTTTACCGATCTTGCTGGATTTGATGGCTACGCCGGTCCGTTCTCCTTTTTCATCGGTAGCCGCATAGACCAGTCCATGATAGGTCTTTCCCTTTATCGTCTTGTGGGCCTCTTCCACCGTTACATGGAAAAGGCCAAGCAGGGCTTTAAACTCCTTGACGGATTGGAACTTGTATCCCTGCATGACGGGCTTGACCACATTGGCTATCTGATGCTTGATATCCCCCTTCCGGTAATCGACGGCAGTCAGCGGCAGGGATTCCCGTCGCTCCATCTTCTCGGCGGGTAACAGATGGTATTTCCTCTCCAGCTCCCGGCAAACAGCGGTCGAGCGTTGCCATTCTTTGTAATCTTTAATTTTCTTTCCCTGCTCGTCAATACGCAGGGAGACGATATGGATGTGGGGCCTGCCGATATCCTCATGCCGGTAGATGATATAGGGTTGGTTGCCATATCCCATTTTTTCCATGTATTCCTGGCCGATAGCGGTCAACTGTTCATCGGTCAGCACATCGTCCGGGTGTGGATTTAATGAAATGTGGATAACGGGCTTCTCAGTCCGGCGGTTAGCCGCCAGATACGGTTCGAAGGAACGGATGCAGTGCTGGATGGTCGGATGGCCGTCTGCCGGTTCCATGATCCGGTTTCATGCCAGTGGCCGTGCCTGCTGCTTGTCCACTTTTTCTTGATTGTAGTATAATGCCCCGTAAACGGAGGCTCCTGATGTTATTTTTGCAACCATTGTTCAAATTCTTGGGTGAGACGGATAATCTCCCGGTTGAGAGATATTAGTTCAATAGTCAGTTGCTCCAATTTATAGAGCATGGCAAGAGCCTTCTTTTCGGATAGTCCGGTATGCAGAGCTTTGACTGCCTGGTTATAGTTTACTCCGATCCGGCGGTATTCGCTCTGCAGGTTGGTCAGCTTGATGTAGTAGTCCGTTGCCGCCTTATCTATTTTCACGACTTTCATCGGTTTGTCGAAAAGGGCGGCAAGGATGAACTGGGATTTATTATTAGCTCCCGAATTCTCAAAGAGCCTCTCAAACTCGATGTTCTGGAGTTCGTCCAGACGGAATCCGTAATAATAAGAATGAAGTTCTGATTCCTCTTTGGGATTCCGTCCGCCTCTTCATTTGCTCGAAGTGTCAGCCCGTCCGGGTTTGCGTGTACTATTGATTTTAGCCATATCTTTTCAGGTTTTATTTATCCGGCAGCAAAATAAGTGATAATTTTGATACGAACCTAAAATCGGAAAGTGACTACAAATGACAAGAGATGACTATTTGTGACAGGGGGTAAAAATACCCCTGTTCACTTCCCGTTTCCGCAAGCCGCGATGTTCTTTTCAAAGGTTTCCTTTAGTTTGGGCAGCAGGACGGAATAGTTCTTTTTGCGCCGGGCAAGGTCGGCACGCAGGTCATATGGTTTGGGAATGGCAACATTGAAGAGTTTCTCAAAAGCGGAAACGATACCGGCGAAAGAGAGGCGTTTGCCGCTTTCGTCCGTAATCAGCCCGCTGTAATCCAGCGAGGAGATCAGTTCCATCAGGTTGACCAGCGAACCTTTCCAATGGAGCGATGAAAGAAACGAGGAAGGTGTCGTGATGGTTCCGGGGTACTGTACACCAAAATTGACCAGCTCTATTTCCGCCTCCACCAGCAGGAGGCATTTGTCCAGATAGAATTCGGCTACTGCCGTGTGGAAATGTCCTGTTCGGGTGAATAACTTCTTTAGGGAAATCAGTTCTACCTTGCTGTGAAGCAGATGGCGCAGCCTTTCCGATACGGAAACCGATTCGATGGCGAGGTCGTAAAGGTATTGTTCATATTCGGTATAGGAGGAAGAGAATTCTTCATCGGAAACTGTCTGTTTTGGGCTTGAAGCCAGAGATAAATAATTGAATATACGGCATTCTGTAAATGGTTTCATACGGCATACATTTGATTTGTTTATACCGGAGTAAGCCAAATGAAATGCCTCTGCTATCGTTTAAAGCTCTATACCTTTTTAAAATACTGACAATCAACAATAAACAAATTTCATATAGAAACGGGTGTAAATAAAAAGTGTAAGCCGTCCTTGACAAGAATGTTAGGACGGCTTACACTTTTGTAAACCTCATTTGCTTCGGGTTATCCTCCGGTCAGTCGATGATATGGTATTTCCTTAGTTTCTCATACAGGGTAGTCCGGCTGATATTGAGCAACCGGGCCGCCTTGGAACGGTTGTCACCCGTCTTTTCAAGGGTCTGGAGAAGCAACGCCTTTTCTTTTTCTTCTTCCGTCCACTGCGTTTCTTCTTCTTTAGGAAGGGAGATTTCAAGGTTCAGGTCTGAAACGGAAATCCATTGCTCTTGGCAGATGAGTACGGCTCGACCTATTACATTCTTCAGTTCACGGATATTCCCCGGCCAGGGATATTCCAGCAGTGCCGCCTCTGCCAGCCGGTCAAAGCCACGAAACGATTTATGGGCCTTGGCGCAAGTGAGTTTCAAGAAAAAATAAGCCAGAGGAAGGATGTCTTCCCGGCATTCTGCCAGTGTAGGAATCCGCAGAGTGAACTCATTGAGCCGGTGGAACAGGTCTTCCCGGAAGCGTCCTTCTCCGATGGCTTTTTCCAGATTCTCATTGGTGGCGGCAACCAGCCGGATATCAAAAGAGTATTCTTTCGTGGAACCTACCGGCTTGCAGCGTTTCTCTTGCAAGGCCCTGAGCAGGAGCATCTGTGTCTTATAGGAAAGGTTGCCTATCTCGTCCAGAAACAATGTCCCTCCGTTAACGGCACGGAACAATCCGACCTTGTCGCTTTCCGCACCGGTAAAGGCTCCCTTCTGATGACCGAAAAACTCGGAGGCGGCAAGCTCATCGGAAATGGCCCCGCAGTCGATAGCCAGATACGGCTTGTTCTTCCGATGGCTCCGGGCATGTATCTCGGCTGCAATGTGCTCCTTCCCGGTGCCGGAAGCCCCACGGAGCAGAACGGAGATGTCGGCACAGGCAATCATCTCTATCAGACGGTACATCTCATGGGCTTTGGGGCTTTCACCTCGGTAGAACTCCTGTTCATTATCGTTTTTATCCAGTATCTCCGTTATCAGAGCCAGGAGATTGTCTGGCTGCACAGGCTTACACAGGTAGTTGATGGCTCCCAGTTGCATGGTTGTCACCGCATTCTCCACCTGTCCGTAGTTGGTCATGATCAGAAAAGGGATAGAGTAGTACTTCTCATTCATCCATTTCAGGAGCGAGGTGCTATTTCCGTCCGGCAGGCGCAGGTCTGCCAGTATTAGGTCGAACTCCTTTTGCCCGATGGCTTTACGGGCATTCGCAAGGGTTGCCACGCATTCGGTTTTCATCCCTTTTTTCACCAGCCAGTTGCTGATGCTACGGCTGAACACAATATCATCTTCAATAATCAGGATTGTTTTCATAGGCTTTCCTCCCGTATTTTTCAGCGTATACTATCAGTTTTTCCACTGCCCGGATGATGTCCCGCATTTCCATGGATTGTCTATTGGTCCACTCTGTCGCAGGTTCTGTCACCAGTTCCCGTAAATGAGACAAGGGGAAATCCAGACGGACGGTTTCCCATAGGGGCAGGTTCTTATGCAGGATGGAGGCGGCGGCCTCCTTGTCTTGTCGGTCTAAGGCAGCGGTTAATGCGGCAAGGTCTTTCCGGCTCTCTTCGATAAACAGGGCGAGCATTTCCTCCCTGTTGTCCTCTCCTGAAAGGATGAGTGAGAAATCGGGAGCATACTCCTTTCTGTCTTTTTCTCCTATCACTTGTGCCACTGTATTTATCAGTTCTTCCATAGAGAATGGTTTATGGATGCAGCCCGAAAAGCCGCCCGACAGATACTCGTTGTCATCATCCACCCGTGCCGTTACCGCTATGACGGGGATTGTCTTTGCGTTCTCCATATTGGATGCCCGGAGCAGTTCAAGTATTCCGTAGCCGTCCGTTTCAGGCATCTGTATATCCGTCAGCAGCAGGTCATATCTTTGTGACCGTAGCCGGGTAACCAGTTCACGGCTGGTCTGGCAGCAGTCGCACCGCACTCCGTTACGGTTAAACATCTCTTTGGTAATGTTCAGTTGCATCCGGTCGTCATCAATGACCAGTACGTTGATTCCATCCAGATGATAATCAGTAGCGATGCGTGTCTCATCCATCTGGGTGGATTCATCCGCCTCAAGGAGTGGCAGGAATGCGGTAAACGTGCTGCCTTCACCCGGTTTGCTTTTTACGGTAAGGCTTCCCTGCATCCCGGAGACCAGCCTGCTTGCAATGGCCAGCCCCAATCCGAAACCGGGAACATTACGGGCATTGTCCAACCGTTCAAAAGCTGTGAATATCCGGGTTGTTTCTTCCTCCGTCATCCCGGTACCGGTGTCCTGTACCGAGAAATGCAATTCTTTATTCCGGTATTCCGCTTGCAGGCGGATTTCACCTTGCCGGGTGAATTTAATGGCGTTGGAAAGCAGATTGTTCAGGATTTGCTGGAGCTGGGAACGGTCACCGCTTACTACCACATCCAGACCGGAAAAGGCGGTTGTCAGCCGCAGCTTTTTCTTTTTGGCCAGCGAACCGTAGTTCCGGGCTGTTTCGCTGAAAAGGGTCTCCAGCCGGAAAATCGAAAGGATGGGTTTGTTCCTGCCGGTATCCAGCAGGTAGAATCCGATCAGCGTATTGACCAGCCCGATCATGTAATCGGAAGAATGGAGTATATTTTCCGCATACTCGTCCTTGCGGCTCTTCTTTTCTTCCCCGGGGAGCAGTTCGGCGCATCCTTTGATAGTAGCCAGTGGCGCACGAAGGTCATGAGCGATGGTGAGCATCATGCGTTTTCTGGATTGTAGGAGCTCCGTGTTCTCACGATTGGAGGCTTCCAGCTGACGCTGATACTGGTTTATCCTGTTCAGATCCCGGTGGATGATAAGATACAGGAGGACGGTCAGCAACGAGATGAGGACAGCCAGCAGAGAGACCGTATGGAACGAGCGGTCGCGTGTGGAAATGAATTGCCTGTAACGCTCATCAAGCCGTATTCCAGCATCCGCCTCAAAGTCCCTGACAATCCGGTGTAGCCTGTGGTTCAGGTCCGTGTTGTTACTGTACAGGAGGTCCATCTGTTCCAGCAGCCTTTCCCGTTCGGCTTTCTGCATGTCGGTCACCTCCCTGTCAAGGGAGTGCAGCATGCTCGTGACAGATGTGGTACCCTGATGTTTACCAATGGACTGTCGCTGGCGTTCCAGCTGTTCCTTCTGCTGCAGATAGGCCGATTTTTTCCTCCCGGGCCTGATGAATGACCAGAAACCCTTCTTCGGAGTTTCCTCCTCCTTCTTTTTCTCGGCAGGAAGGACATCCGCCTGCTGGATATGGGACACGATTGCCGGAATCTTGCTGTTCACGATCTCGCCGGTCTTGCGCAGACGCCCGAACGTGTCCATGACCGTGTCTAACAACAGTTCCTTTCTTTCCAGCAGCAGGCATAACGAATCTATGCGCGACTGTTGTTCGGGAGACTTCACATACCTTTTCAGTGTCTGCAACATGTTACAGACACTGTCTTTTTTTGTGTGGTAGAGTCCAAGGTCGCTTTCATCCCAGACGCTGGCTGTTTCACCGTAAGTGGCCAGTCCCAGCAAGCCCGCGTATGTTTCTCCGGCCAGATGCCGGATACAGGCCAGTTCATGCTCATCCTGTCGCAGGCTGTTCCGCCTCGTCTGTTCCTTGCGGAAGATATGAATGGTCAGGACGAGCAGGAGAAGCAGTATGACATATCCTAAAAGGATTTTAAGTTTCAACCACATGGAAGTCTTCATTCTTATATTGAATCCTACAAAAAGGCGTGTTCGCTCATATAAAAGGGAATAATAGAAACTTATGATAAAAGTTTATTACTGTTTCAAACCATTTGAGGATACCTCGCAAGTTTGCTATCACACAGTTGATCTTTTAATCTTTTTTTATACTCACAGAAAGGATAGGAACCTGCTTTTTATGACTGAAACATATCACATCCCCTTTATTGGACATTACATTCTCATTCGATCATATTGTTTTCATTTCGGCTCATCCGTTTCTTCACCCGTTCTACTGCTTCCGATACAATTTCTTTGTTTTCAAAGCGTTGTGTATAATTGGTATAGTCTGGATGAATCCGTTTGTAGGTCGGGTCAAGAAACAAAGGACTGGAAATAATATGGTCCGCTGTCGAACGGTTACAACAGAAAACTATATTTTCAACTCCCGCCAGCCGGGTCAGTGCCTTTACATCCGTGTCATGTGGCTGCAATGTCATCGGATCCGTGAAAAAGAACAAATAATCAATCTCTCCTTCCACAATACGTGAGCCCATTTGCTGGTCACCACCTAAAGGACCGGATTTCAGAATCGTGATATCCCATTCTGTTTCAGGATGTTTCTCTTCGAGCGCTTTTTTAATGAGTGTACCGGTGGTTCCCGTACAATAGAACTTATGCCCTATCAGACGTTCCGAGTTCCAAAGAACCCATTCTATCATGTCCTTTTTCATTGCATCGTGTGCAACCAGACCGATTTTACGAACAATTGTTTTCATCATAATAATAAAATATGGTTTATGTGATAATATAATTAACAATATCCAACAGCTTTATAAAAAACAGGAGAATGACTGTATGAGTTTGAGCAGCTCCTTGTTCGCCCGGCTGTCCACGGTGGCTTCCCGCCTCTCCTCAAACAAAGTAAGCGTTGCGGAGCATTCCCCGCAGATATCAATGCCGACTACACGTTCCTTTCGAAGGACAATTGCCAGTAATTCCTCCAGTTCCTGCAGGCTGAAAGACCCTTGATCCCAGTCTGTTACTGCGGATGCCGGGTTCAGGACATCCTTGTCTATGGACAAGTAAACCGGTCCTTCAATATACGCAGAGGAGAAATTGCGCCAGCCCTTCTCGTGAGCTAACGTCGCTTCGCTATAAAAACTGACTCGTTGTCCGTATTCTTCCGGTACGGTGCGTATCAGTTTGTCCGATGCACCGACTATCACCACTTTCTTGCAAAGCATATTCCAGTCTAACATGTCTTTTACCCAGCTCCCACAAGAAAGCATGCCCTTGAACAAGGGAGGCTGCATGTCGGGGTGATGGTCGAATACAATCAGAGAGAACGGAACTCGAAGTTTGTCTGTCCATAATTTGGTCAGGTAATGATAATTGCCCGAATCAATGAAATGGATACCTTCCGCTGGATAACCGGCAATCACCCGCTTCAATTTTCGTATCCCCTCCTTGTCACAGTAACCTCTCGTTCCAGAAAGGTGACGGCAGTCTAGCCAAATGAACTGATTGTTCCGTGCAAATACCTCATGGGCATACACACCGGTGAAGTTCATGATGACAACCGGCCAGACGGTTTCTCGGTCCGCCTTCTTCTTACACCGTCCATTTGTCAGTAACTCTTGCTTATTCATGTCCGTTCAGAACCATCGTACATAACAAAAATCTTGCCGGTGAGGTAACAGGGGATGGTTGGGATACATTCTGAATGCCTGTTTGAAGCTTCCAGCGCTGAACATTCTGGTTATTGCCTTGAAAGTGTATAGGTTTCCGTCTTTGGATGTCAAAGAAAAAGGAATGACCTCATGGATGCGATCCTCATTCTCCTCATGCCGTATAATGACCGATTCCAATCCGATCGCGTTGTCCAGCCCTTTCTCGTCAATGACGACCGTCATCTCGTATTCCTTACCAGCCTCCACCGTGGCGTCCAATCCTTTTCCCGCATTCACGGAAACGATTTCCACGGCATTCCATCTGCTGTCGACAGCTGCCTTCCAGCCGGCAAGCGTTTTCGCCTTTGCATAATTGTCCGCCGCCAAAACATGAAAGTGTTCCGACAACTTGTTGTAAAATCCGTCATAGTAGTCATCCAGCTGTCTTTTCATCGTGAAGCGGGGAGCTATTTGCGCAACCGAGTTCTTGATGTACTTGACCCAGGTTTCCGGATAGTCTTTTTCTTTCCGTTCATAATATAACGGCAGGATATTATGTTCCAGCAGGAAATAAATTGTTTCCGCATCCAGTTGGTTCTGGTACTGTTCATCCTGATAGGTGGCCTTGTCGGTGATGGCCCATCCCGCCTCCTTGCGGTAGCCTTCGTACCACCAACCGTCCAGCACGGAGAAGTTGAGTACGCCGTTCATCAGAGCCTTCTCACCGGAAGTTCCGGAAGCCTCCGCAAGACGGGTGGGAGTATTCATCCAGATGTCAACCCCAGAAATAAGATGCCGTGCCAGGTCCATGTCATAATTCTCAAGGAAGATGATTTTACCCAAGAATTCAGGACGGCGGGATATCTCCACAATCTGCTTGATGAGCCCTTGCCCGGCAGTGTCGTTTGGATGGGCTTTTCCTGCAAAGACAAACTGTATGGGATGTTCCTGATTGTTCACAATCCGCGCCAGACGATCCAAATCGGTAAACAAAAGATGAGCTCTTTTGTAAGTTGCAAAGCGCCTTCCGAAGCCGACAAGAAGAGCATTCGGATTAAACTTCTCGAAAATGGAGACACCCAATGCCGGGTCAACCTGGCTTTTGAGCCAGTCCCGGCCGCATTTCCACTTGATGTAGGATATCAGTTTGGTTTTCAACCTTTTCCGCATGTTCCATATCTCTTCATCGGGTATATTATAAACGCCTTTCCATATTTCCTGATTGGACTGGTCGTTCATGAAATTCTCATCGAAATTGTCCTTAAACAGCTTTTTCCACTCCGCCGTACACCAAGTGGGAAAGTGTACGCCATTCGTCACATAGCCCACATGGTTCTCTTCCGGGAAATAGCCTTTCCAGAGAGGCGCGAACATCTGCTGTGAAACGGACTTGTGCAGCTTGCTGACACCGTTTACCGCCTGGCTGGTTTTGCAGGCGAATACCGACATGCAGAAACGTTCTCCCTTGTTGCCCGGAGTTTGCCGTCCGAGGTTCATCAACTCGTCCCACGTAATGCCCAGCTTATCAGGATATCCTTTCATATATTTATTGAAAAGCCCCTCATCGAAATAGTCATGGCCGGCAGGCACAGGTGTATGCACAGTGTAAAGCGAGGAAGCCCTAACCAGTTCCATGGCTTGTCCGAAGTCCAGGCCTTCGGATATATAGTCGCATAACCGCTGGATATTGATCAGTGCGGCATGCCCCTCGTTGCAGTGATATACATCTTTCTCGATGCCCAATACTTTTAATGTCATCATTCCTCCGATGCCGAGCAGTATTTCCTGCTTGAGCCGGTTTTCCCAGTCACCGCCATACAGGTGATGGGTAATCGGACGGTCGAACTCGCTGTTCAGTTCATTGTCCGTATCCAGCAGGTAGAGGGAAACACGTCCCACATTGGCCTTCCATACATTGGCATGGACCGTGAAACTGTCGGCATAGGGAACATGGATTACCAGTTGTCGCCCGTCAGGCTGCATCACTTTCTCTATCGGAAGCTGCCCGAAATTCTGTGGGTCATAATGAACCTGTTGCTGCCCGTCCATCGCCAGAGCCTGGTCAAAATAGCCATAACGATATAAAAGCCCTACAGCGCAGAGGTCTACGTTACTGTCCGAAGCTTCCTTCAGATAGTCACCTGCCAATATGCCCAGACCGCCGGAATAGATTTTAAGAACCCTGTCCAGACCATATTCCATGCTGAAATAGGCAACTGACGGACGGCTGTGGTCCGGCTCCACATCAAGATACGCCTTAAAAGTGGAATATACGTTTTCCATCTTACGCATGAAGTTTCCGTCATGTGTCAGTGCCTCCAGCTCTTCATAATCCATCCGTTCCAGAAACAGTACCGGATTCTGTTCCGCCTCTTCCCATAGTTCCGGGTTCAAACCACTATATAAACTCTTCGCATCCTCGTTCCAGGTCCACCAAAGATTATGTGCCATCTCCGCAAATCTCCGCAATTCTGCCGGAAGGTGTGAACCGACTGTAATCTCCCTCCATTGTGGGACGTTTACATGATAACTTGAATATTCCATAACATTTTACTTATTTGATAGTTCATGATTTTTTTCTGTGGAGGTTTCTCCTGTTTCCGGTTCTTCCTGTGGAAATGTCCCGGCTGTACCCTGGAAATTCTCGAGGAACTGTTTTTCCATACTTAGCGATCGTTTCCGTATCCGCTTGGAAAAATAGATAACGACAATGATCAGGAAAGATAATATCAGTCCTGACCCCAAAGCGACATTGAAAAGACGGATGATGATACCCATTACGATAATGATACAGATCAACACCTTGATCACTATCATTGATACCAGCAGCCCCCTGTTGAACCTGTTGTCCGCCCAAAGTTTGCGGAATTCGACGGAATTGTTTTTCTTCATGATGATGGCGCACAAAAACGGGGATATGATAAGGAGGACAAGAACGAAGCTCAGCAGACTTCCTTTCATCCCCGGAATACGTCCCATTACCAGAGGATACGCATAGGAGAAGAACAGCGCTATGAAAAACAGGCATACCACCAGATAAAGGGTGACGGATACCAACATGGACCTGATGAGCTTGTGCCAGGAGCCTTGATGTCTTGTGGTCATTGTTCCAGAAGAATAATGCGTCAGGTAATCTTTCAGGAATTGTGGCAAGTGCCTGTCTGCAAAACAGTAGACGGGATCCGACAGTCTTATCATATAAGGAGTAAGGAAAGTGGTGATGACCGATACTGCCACTATGACCGGATAAAGGTATTTGTCCATTACATTCAGACTGATTCCTAACGAAGCGATGATGAACGCAAACTCACCCACTTGTGCCAGGGAAAAGCCGGCTTGTATCGCAATCTTTAGCGGTTGTCCGGAAAGCAACACGCCGAAACTCCCGAACAGGACCTGCCCGCATAGGACCAGTGCCGTCAGGATAAAAACAGGAACGGCATATTCCCATATCATGGCAGGGTCGATCATCATTCCCACTGATACGAAGAAAACGGAGGCGAACAGGTCCTTTACCGGTTGCACGATATGTGCGATTTCTTCCGCTTTATCTGTTTCTGCCAGCAGGGATCCCATGACGAACGCACCCAGCGCGGCGGAGAATCCCGCCTTTGTCGCTATCATCACCATTCCCAGGCATAGTCCCAGGGAGGTTGTCAACAGTATTTCATTGCTAATAAAGCGGTTCAATCTTTTCAGAAGGGTAGGAATCAGATAGATTCCCAATGCTGACCAGAAAATAAGAAAGGCCGCAAGTTTCAATATGCTCTCCAGCATTTCGAAGCCTTCAAAATGCTTGCCTACAGCCAATGTGGAGAGGACCACCATCATGATTACCGCCACCACGTCCTCAATGATTAGTATCCCCAGGACAATACCGGTAAATTTCTGATCGAGAAGCCCCATGTCACTGAATGCTTTGAATACGATGGCGGTGGAGGACATGGACAGCATTCCGCCCAGAAAGATACAGCTCGTGTGTGAGAAGCCCATCGCATTGCCTGCCGTATATCCCAGGAACATCATGCCGCAGACGATGATAACAGTGGAGAATATGGCCGAGGCTCCCACACTTATCAGCTTTCTGAACGAGAAATCCAGTCCTATGGCGAACAGGAGGAAAATAACACCGATATCCGCCCATATCTTGATATTGGCCTGGTCGGAAACAGTCGGGAATAGGGAAATGGAAGGACCTGCCATAATACCGGCCACAATATATCCCACTATGACCGGCTGTCCCAGCCATTTGAAAATGACGGTTATGATACCGGCTATAATCAAGATAGTGGCAAGGTCTGATATTAAAGGGGCAACTTCCGACATAGGAGTAACATTTTATATGGACAACTCGTTAAGGACACGGATCAGGTTTTTGTCAATGGGCTTGTCGTTCTTGATAGCCTGGTCAAAAGGAACATAGACAATCTCATTGTTATGTATGCCTACCATGATATTGTGCTGGTCCTCCATCAGGGCCTGTATGGCGGCCTCACCCAGCCGGCTGGCCAATATGCGGTCGTTGGCACTTGGCGCTCCTCCCCGTTGTAGATGTCCCAGGATAGAGACCCTGACATCATATCCGGGGTATTCCCTTTTTACCCGGTCGGCATAGTGCATGGCTCCGCCATTCTTATTGCCCGGGCTTTCCGTCACGATGACGATGCTGCTGTTCTTGGTCTTCCGGAATCCGCGTCCGATAAAAGTCTCCAGCTGATCCGCATCCGTCCGGTCTTCCGGAATAATGGCGGCCTCGGCTCCCGAGGCTATTGCGCTGTTCTGGGCGAGGAAACCGGCGTCGCGTCCCATCACCTCGACAAAGAAAATTCGGTCGTGCGAGGTGGCTGTATCCCGGATTTTGTCCACACACTCCACAATGGTGTTCAGGGCCGTATCATATCCGATTGTAAAATCGGTACCGTACAGGTCATTGTCGATGGTACCGGGCAGTCCTATGCACGTGACAGGGTATTCCTCGGCAAATATGCGGGCTCCAGTCAGTGAGCCGTCGCCCCCGATGACTACCAGCGCCCCGATTTTTTCTTTCCTCATGGTATCGTATGCCTCTCTGCGTCCTTCCGGGGTGGTGAACGCTTCGGAACGTGCCGTTTTCAGGATGGTTCCCCCACGCTGGATGATGCTGCTCACATCCTCGGTCGTAAGTTCCCTAGACTCGCCCGCTATCAGGCCTTCGTACCCTCTGTAAATTCCTTTGACTTTGAAGCCGTTGAAAATGGCGGTACGGGTCACGGCACGGATTGCCGCATTCATTCCGGAAGCGTCCCCTCCGGAAGTAAGGATTCCTATATATTCATCTTTTTTCATCTATCTCAGTTCTTGTTTTGTTTCATTCTGCCAATATAGCTTTCAGTTTTTTCCGGCAGTGAAAAATACGGCTCTTTATGGTTCCCAAACTCACACCGGTTCTTTCCGCTATCTCACGGTATTTGAACCCTGACAGGTACATCTCAAAAGGTATGAAATGCGACTCCGGTATACTTTTGATGGCATTACGTATCTTTTCCAGGTCATAGTTCCTGTCCACCTCCTCTGTACGGGACTCGTCCATGATCCGCGAATAATATGCAGGATCGGAGGATATGTACAGACGGGTATGACCGACCTCCGCCCGGTAACCGTTGATAAACGTGTTACGCATGATGATAAACAGCCACCCTTTGAAATTTGTGTTCTTGTTGTAACTTTCTTTGTGAAGCATTGCCTTGAGCAGGGTATCCTGCAGCAGATCTTCCGCCTTCTCCCTGTCCGCTGTCAGTTTGTACGCGAAACGGAACAGTTCGTCCTGTACGCTAAGCAGCTCTTTTTCAAAATTGAATTCCTTCATCGGTTGTGCCGGTTCCCTGTTCCGGAAGTGCCTGTTAAAGGCCGGACGGCTCTCCGGACAGGAAAAGCCTGTCCGGCCTTACACCATTCCAGATATGGAATTATTTAACCTCGATAGCCTTGGAAGTTTTTTGTTTTTCTTCCTCCTTCACTTTCGGGATTTCAATGGACAGGATCCCGTGTTCGACTTTTGCGGAAATCTTATCCTTCTCCACGTTTTCAGGTAGCAGGATGGTCTGCTGGAACTTGGAATAAGAGAATTCGCGGCGGAGATACTTCTTGTCTTTCTTCTCCTCCTTCTTCTCTTCTTTCTTTTCCATGCAGATTGTCAGGTTGTTGTTTTCGTCAACATTCACCTTGAAATCATCCTTCGTCATTCCGGGAGCCGCCATTTCAACCTTGTAGTCCTTGTCATTCTCAATGACATTGATGGCAGGAGCCGTAACTCCCGTTTTTGCCAGCCACTCATTCTCGAAGAAATCGTTAAAAATACTCGGCAACCAGTTTGAATTTGTTTTTACAGGTACCATTTTTACCTCCTTTTTTAAATTGTTAATAAATAAAATATTCAAAAAGACAATACAAATCAGTCTGATTGACTGACTCTTATCGTCTGATCATACCTTGTTCGGCTACAGCCTCCGTCCGTCTCCGTATCTCCTCCTGGTCTCCGAGGAAATAGTCCCTGACAAGCACCGGCCGTTCATCAAATTCGAATACATAAGGTACTGCCGTGGGCAGGTTCAAGAGGGATATGTCCGTATCGGAAATATTCTTGAGATGCTTGACTATCCCGCGCAGACTGTTTCCATGGGCAACGACAAGCAGGTTGTCCCTATGCATCAATGTGGGTAGGATGACACATTCCCAATAGGGCATGACACGCATGACGGCATCCTTCAGGGATTCAGTCCGTGGCAGTTCCATTTCGGGAACACCGGCGTAACGGGTGTCGTTCCCCGGATAGCGGGGATCGTCTTCCTTCACCGGCTCGGGCGACACGCCGTAACTTCTCCGCCAGATATGGACTTGTTCCTCGCCATATTTGTCTGCTGTCTCCCTTTTGTTAAGTCCCTGAAGTATGCCGTAGTGTTTCTCGTTCAACCTCCAGCTTTTCTCCACCGGGATCCAGTCTTCATTGAGACGGTCCAGAACACAATTCAACGTTTTCACAGCCCGTTTCAGATAGGATGTGTAAGCCGCCTCAAAAGAGAATCCCGCTTCTTTCAGCATATCACCGGCTTTACAGGCTTCTGCGATCCCCTTATCACTCAGGTCTACATCGGTCCAACCGGTAAAGCGGTTTTCCTTGTTCCATAGGCTCTCGCCATGTCTCAACAATACGATCCTTTTCATGCCATATAGTTTTTATGCAACGGTTATCGAAGGATCCAGATAGACATCCTGAATGGTGTTCAGAAGCGAGACCCCGTCTTTCATCGTCTTCTGGAAGGCTTTTCTCCCACAGATAAGTCCCATACCTCCGGCACGTTTGTTCACCACTGCGGTTACGACGGCATCATGCAGGTCAGATGTCCCATGGGACCCGCCCCCCGAATTGATCAGGCCAACCCTTCCCATATACCCGTTGGCCACCTGGTAGCGGCAGAGGTCTATCGGATGGTCGGAGACCAGTTCCGTATACATACGCCCGTCGGTCTTACCGAATCCGATGGCTTTAAAACCTCCATTGTTGGACGGCAGCTTCTGCTTCACGATATCAGCCTTGATGGTGACCCCGATATGGTTGGCCTGCCCTGTCAGATCTGCTGCCGCATGATAGTCAATCCCGTCTTTCTTAAAACTGCTGTTTCTCAGATAACACCACAATACCGTGGCCATCCCCAACTCATGGGCATATTCAAACGCCTGTGAGACCTCCACAATCTGGCGGCGGCTTTGTTCCGAACCGAAATAGATAGTTGCCCCCACGGCAACGGCACCCATGTTCCATGCCTCCTTCACTGTACCGAACATGACCTGGTCATAACTGTTCGGATAAGTCAGCAGCTCGTTATGGTTCAACTTCACGATGAAAGGAATCTTATGGGCGTACTTACGTGCCACAGCTCCCAGAACTCCGAATGTGGATGCCACGGCGTTGCATCCTCCCTCGATAGCGAGTTTCACAATGTTCCCGGGATCGAAGTAAAGAGGATTGGGTGCAAAGGATGCTCCGGCAGAATGTTCTATCCCCTGATCCACCGGCAGGATGGAGACATACCCGGTATTGGCCAGACGCCCGTGCCCGTACAGGGCTTGCAGGCTCTCCAAGGTGCGTATATTCCTGTCGGAATCCACCCATGCCTTGTCTATCATATTCGGCTCGGGGATATGGATGAGTTTCTTGTCTATTGTCTTGCATACATGGTCCAGGTAGTATCCTGCCTGCGTTCCCAACAAATCAATAATCGTGCTCATGTCAGTCGTTTTTTTATTCCAAATCAGGACTGGCGTTCCCCCAGTTTTGCATCCATGAAAAGGATGCCGCTCTCTCCGGCTTTCTTCATCAGGTTTACGATGTTCAGGAAATTCGCCTCTTCCTCCACCTGCTCCCTGACAAATCCCCAAAGAAAATCACGGGTGGCATTGTCTTTCTCCTCGGAAGCCAGATGTACCAGTTCGTCAATCAATCTGGAAACATGTCTCTCGTGTTCCAAGGCATGTTCAAAGACTTCGGTGGGACTGCCCCAACCCTGTGGAACCACATCGACCTTGTCCACTTTTGCCTCCGCCTCACGTTTGGCCATATATTCGGCGATGGCACATGCGTGTCCTGTCTCTTCCGCCGATTGCTTGCGCATCCAGCGGGCCATGCCGGAAAAACCTTCCTTTTCCAGATAGAAGGACATTGAAAGATACAGGTTGGCGGACCATAATTCCGCAGTAATCTGCCCGTTCAGGGCCTTTTGTAAATTCTCGGTCATAATGAATCTAATTTTTAATGTTGGTACTATTTTTTATTTTTCATATTCAGGGGCAAGCGTGTGCTTGTCTCAAAATATCTGTCAGGACAGGTTGCATCCCGTTTATGAAACATTCCACGGCGATGACCATCAGAATAAGCCCCATCAGTCTCATCATCACATTATTTCCGGTTTCTCCAAGAATTTTCAAAAGCCGCGTTGACACGCAAAGGATAATGAAAGAGAGGAGACAGACTAGGGCGATCACGCAAACCAGTGCAATTTTGAAAATATGCTCAGGGGCATCTTCCATCAGTGTTATGCCGCTTGAAATTACACCCGGACCGCACAGCATCGGAACGGCAAGAGGCGTGACGGTGATGTTCCTGGAATATTCTTTTTTCTCGTTCTCGTTCAGTTTCACATGGGTGAAGTGTGCCTGCAGCATGTCATATCCGATTTTAAAGATGATGATACCTCCCGCAATCCGGAAACCATTGGTCGAGATCCCGAAAAAATGGAACAGGAACCTGCCGCACAAGGTGAAAAGTACCAGTATGACGAACGTGAGGGCGCAGGATTTTAAGGCGATGCTCCGGCGTTCTCCGGCACTCATGCCCTCGGTCATCTGCAGGAAAACCGGCATCACTCCGAGGGGGTCCATCAATGTGAACAACGAAGTGAAACACAACATTGAGTATGCGAATATATCCATAGGATGATACTTGTTTTATTTTTAGACCATTATTTTCTCTGTGAACAATAAACTCCGGTCAGGTTACACGATTTGACACATCATATGAAGCAGGGCAGCCTGCGTTCATATTCCATGGCCAGGATACGCAACAATTCCATAAACGCCGTACTTACATATATCCGTTTTGTGTACAGCCCCTTGATGAAAGAATGGATGGATGAATCCGTATTCTGGCATAGTACGTGAAGTTCGGATATCTGACGGGATATATATTGTTCATGTTCAAGCAGGGTGTTCAAGGCAGCCAGCGGTGTCGGCCATTGCCGGATGTCGCGCCTGATTTCATGGATGGTTACAGCACCTCCTTCATGATAGATGCGGTTCATCATCTGATAGACCTTGCCCATATTGTCCTGTGCCTGTGCACTTAGCCATGAGGCCAATATCGGAAGTTGCTGCCCCTCAAAATAGACCTGCAATGACAGGTACAGGTTAGTTGACCAGATTTCTGTATTGATCAATGTGTTCATCGCATATTCAATTCGTTTATCCATGGCTGTTCTGATATTTGAAATTAGACAAAATAAATCGTAATTCATATCCTGCAATAATCATGAATTTATGTGATAGCATCTGTAAATCGGACTCTTATGGAGTTGTAAAATGAATTTTAATGCTTGCGAGACAAATAGTCATAAAAATGTATAATTATCATGCCTTTTTGTCACAAGATCCCTACAACATTCTCAACAAGATATCCAGTTCTTTCTCTATCATGTTGATCTTGTCGTATATGTAATCCAGCGTATTATGATAGTGCAGGCAGGCCCTGCATTCCTGCAATTCCCTTGACAGGGAGAGTATTTGTTGCCAAAGTTCCTCTTCTGTATGTCCAGGGGGATTATTGAATGCCATAAATGGATTCAGAGAAACTGTTTGGCATGTAATTTGTGTAATAATAGCCGCAAGTCCCGAAAAGGGGCAGGAATGGAAACAAAAAGGCAGAGAATTCCACTAAAGACAGTAACAGACAGAGGAATGAAAACGGAAGGCAGGACCTGTCCGGTTTTGAAACAAATTGCTTTCATAATGCGATTATATGACAACTCTGTTCCCTGAAGTTGTGTTTATATAAAGTTAAGCGTGGGAACTTTGGTATTACCGTTCAGAAGTATCCCCATACTCAACAACATATAATACACAAAGCCCCACGCCTATATATGCTAACAAGATATAATAGTGCATAGGGACACCTGATGTATTATCCAATTGTTGTCTTGAAATTGGGGATTTCCTGAACATGGATAATGCCTAACGCTTACTGTTATTAATCTTTTTTGGTAAAAGACAAGGCAAAAATACTAAAAGAATTGATTCGCGTCAATAAAAATCCAACTTTTTTATTATTTTACTCTCTGCGCCACTGAATTTCATCGCTCTCCGCTCTCCAAATCCCGTGCCCTTCAGCGATAAGTAATCCTGAGTTCATCAATTGCCTCATAAAAGAGCTTTTGTACATCCTAAAATCCGCAACCTGTAATATTTTTGATATCTGGGGTTGCAGATACCTCTCTAAAACGACTCGTTTTCGTAAAGAACCCTAATGGTGCAGTCGCAAGAGACAAAATCCCCTTACCCCATGATGCGACTTGAGGCAATACGCAAAAGGCCACGAAGATTTGAGGCTACCCAAAATCAAATTTGAAGGCCATCATGTATGCATCATTGCTTGTGTATATGTTCAGTATGTGCTGTCTTGCAGTCTTAATCCATTTTGCAGGGACAGAAACATACTTGAATACAAAAGTTTTGATTCTGCTTGTGCGTTTAAGTCCAAAGCTCTTCATGTTTGCGTCAGATATGAGGTGTCTGTAAAAGTTTCGTATTAAAGCGGTCAGAAGCAGGAACACCGTGTTTTCCGCCATGAACGATTTTGGCAGCCGTTTCCAGCCAAAGCCGTTGTTCATGTCGTCCAATACACGCTCAGCACCGCCACGCTTGTTGTAATACTCCACGATGTCACGGTCTGTCGAAGTATAGTCATTTGTCAGTATGCATCTGTATGTATATTCCCCTTCCCACAGGTCGAGTTCCTTGTTGATGCTTCTTTGCCGCTGTATGACAAGGCGGTACGCTTTGCCGACCCATTTCTCTGCAATGATGGAGCATATCTCAAACTCGTGACCGTTTATGTATTCGGTCTTCCATCCGCGCAAGGCAAAGATATCGTCATACAACGATACACACCTGTTTGCGCGGATATAAAAATGCCGACTGTGCTTCTCCACCATTTCCACCATAGCCTCAGAGCATGAGCCACAATCCATCCTCGCACGGTTTATATGTATTCTGGCATTCTCCAAACGCTCAAAAATACGTTTTAGAGTGTCTTCCTGATGGAAACGGACATTGGTATTGCCGTCGCGGTTCTCTATCCCGACGATGACATCGCCGACCGTTGCTATTCCTGGACTGTAACCGGTAAACTTCTTGTAGGTTATTTTTGCGTCAAATTTCTCCGTCTCAATGAACTGGTGGTCAAAATCAAAGTCATATTCATTGTCTGGCAGCAACTGTCCAGTTGCCAGCAATGCATTGACAAGCAGATTGTTAAGGTCGGAAGCCACGTTGAAGTCGTAGCTTTTGCCCGAATCAGACCTGTAGGTCAGATTCGGTGTGGTCAATTCACGAATGGCCCTAAGTATTGTGTCTGCGCTGCATGTACGGAGGGGTGGATGCAAGCAAAGTGCTTCCATAAGGTGTGAGGTCACGTCTTCGACACATGACCCTCCACAGAAATATACGCACATCAGAGAACGTATTATCTCGCTATATTGATAGCCATACACTTTGCTACGCAAACCTAAAGTAGAGTCTATTGTACAAGACAACATCCTGTCGAATTTCTCCATAATTGGAAATATACCACCAAAAGATGTGAGTTTCTCGGATTTTATTTGTACTTTTACCATGCTTGATGAGGTTTTGTTTGACTATTTTTGCAACACTAAGTTAAGTGAATCCTTTGACATGACAAAATCCTGAGCCGCTCGGCTTTGCCGCTTGGCTTGTCCAAGAACTTTTTGTTGTTCAGGATATTATAAAAGTTAAAATTTATAGTGTTGCGGAATTAAGGTAATAACAATACTATGAAATCGTTATTCATATTACAACTTGTATGTTGCGTCATTACAGCCATGCTAGCATTGCAATTAGCCATGGCAAGTTTGCAGGTGAGATGGAAGGTGTGGCGCTACGAAATATCAAGATGGATTCTCGTTGCATCCATGCTATTCTTCTCCGTCCACTACCTCTTACAGATGATTCATGGACTCCGTGCACAAGGTACCGATGTGGGCGCAGCATTCAACATATTGTTCTATACTCCAGTGGCATTTGCCATCACTCTCTCCATAATCAACATAGAGAGCACAGGCAACAAAGTGCGACGGTATTGTTTACGTGGTATGATGGCATACATACTCATCGCCATAGTTTTCGTCATTGGCATGTTCAAAAGTCAAAGTTTACACATTGGCAATATGCTCTATGTGATGCTCGGTCTTTTTGTGGCTAGCATGGCATATTTTATTCTTATCATTCGCAAAGAAACAAAAGCCCGAAAGCAGAAGCTCATGGAGAATTTCGGAATCGACTTGATTCCATACGTGCGCTATTCGCAAGCCAGCATCATTTTGCTATACTTTGCTGCTGGACTCCTTCCTGTAGCAATCCTCTTCAATACCTTATTATATATAATAGGTCCCTTGATATTACTCTCTGTCATCTTTTTCGTCCACACTTTCATTGCTATGGGCTATTACATCACACCCAAAGAAGTCATTCCTGAGGAAAATGACGCAGAAGCAAAAGTCACGGAAGCAGAAGACATGAAAGACGGCAAGAACACTCATGGCACAAATATCTTGACAGCTAATAGAAAGATGGAAATAGAATTAGCCCTCAAGAAATGGTGTGAAGAGGGATTTTATAAGGACTATGAAGTTAACATCTATTCGCTAGCTACCAAGTTGGGATACAAGAAAAACGAACTGACAGAATACTTCAATCAGTCAGAATACACCAATTTTAGAACCTGGCTTAGCGACATTCGTTTTAATGAGGCTGTTCGCATGATGAAAGCCAACCCCGAATATAGCATTGACGCTATTTCCACAGAGTGCGGTTTCTCATCCCACACATGGATTTATCGTATATTCAAACAAAAAACGGGCATGTCACCTAGCCAATGGCGCAAACAGTTTGCCTCCATCTAAATGCGTATTTTTGTAATTTCGCATTAAATAGCATTTAAAAGAGGTGTGTCAGCGTTTTGACACAACCTCTACTTAAAAGATTTAATTTACAATAGTATTGCGGAATTAAGGTACATGAAACCGATAACCTGTCATAGTGGCATTGGGAAAAGCCGTTCAGACGATCCGCATCATGGTCGGCAAAAGATCTAAAGTGACCTCTTTGGCTGTCTTGCGCTTGGAGACATGAATCATTTCAAGCACCTTTATGACGTCTTCAGACTTCGTGCCACGTATCATGGTCACAAGTGTACCTCTGCCACCACGTCCCGCACGATTAGTGACAACAGTATATAATTCTCCGCAGCTTAAAGAAGTCTCGTCAATACAAAGGCTAGGGACCTGAGGTTGTGCCCGCATTCTGACACATTTACATTTGTAGTATTAAATATCCCAATAAAAATATAAGTGTATATTGTAATGGGATCTTAATAGAGGATTAAAAAATAAATACTTAATGGGCTGTTTCTTATGAATTCTACTGAAATCTTATAATAATTGCTCAAAAAATCACATTCTTTGTATACGTAATATCCTAATTTTGGAACGCAAATTAAAAGAATATTAATAAACTAAATTATCTGATTTATATGACAAAATTAAGATGTATGCTTTGTTGCCTGATGATCTGTACTATTACTATTGATGCTAGGACTGTTAATGATATATATAAAAGAATATCTGCACAAGTCTCCTTGAAGGTTCCCGGTAATCAATCACGAAACTATTCCCTTGCTTTTCAAGGAGCCGTTGATGATAAGGGAATCTATCTGTTAGAGTCTGAAGAAAAAATACCATTAATCATTACAGAGAGAATAGAACGTGACAATGTTAAATGTGTAATGGTAGTAAGTATTACGGCATTGGAAGACGTGTACTTTAATTATCAACAACAGTTGAAAACAGGCTTCCGACATAATGACTGTATGTTTTATCTACCAGGATTCTGGTATAGTCGCAATTTACGTTCTCCTAAAGGTGCTCCTTCATTTCATATATCAGAGAGTTGGCTGGTACGTGAGGATCGTCTGAGCTCACCCCTTACCGGTATCTTCAATCAGAAAGATGGACGTTATATGACTGTGGCACGCAAGGACGATTTTCAATGGGATGCCCTTGCTACCCACCAAACAGGCGAAATCATCCTCTCGGGCAAAACGTCCCTAGGGTTCACCGGCTTTGAGAGCCATGACGGAACATCAACACTATCTTTTGGATTTCCTTACCGAGAAGCTCCTAAAACCTATATTCGTAAGTTGACGCTGGCTCCGGAGGTTACATCTTTCCAATATCTAAAAAAAGGAGAAACAGTACTCCTGACCTGGGAATTTATCGAGGGGCAGGCTACAGACTACTCAGATTTTATTTGCCATACTTGGGAATATTGTTATGATACATACCGTCCCCAACCTGTGAAAATACCTTTTTCTCCAGAAGAGATAAAAGGAGTGCTGAGCAATTATTTTGTGGAAAGTTTTGTTGGGGACAAAGCTCTTGCCTATTACTCCAGCCCTGAAATGAAAGTGGCAGCCTGTGCCAACATGAATGTAGCAGAGATAGGTTTTGTCGGTCGCGTACTTCTAAACGCTTTCAATGCATGGGAGTTTGGCAATGAGAATGGACGTGATGACCTTGCAGCTAGCAGTAAAAAGATATTTGATAGTTACTTAGAAAATGGCTTTACGGAAACCGGTTATTTGCGTGAATGGGTAAATCTGGAAAATGATAGTGATGTGAAAGAAGAACGCCCAGTGCATAGCATACGTCGTCAGTCGGAAGGAATTTATGCCATGTTTCATTATCTGAATTATGAACAGAAGTATAAACGTCACCATCCTGATTGGGAACAACGCTTAAAGAAAATGCTCGATATGTTCTTGCAACTGCAAAATCCAGATGGAAGTTTTCCACGTAAATTCCATGATGACTTTACAGTTGTTGACGGAAGTGGAGGAAGTACTCCATCCGCTACATTACCTCTGGTTATGGGATATAAATATTTTAAGGACAAACGCTATCTGTCCGCTGCCCGGCGTACTGCGGAATATCTGGAAAAAGAGCTTATATCAAAGGCTGACTATTTCTCCTCTACGCTGGATGCAAACTGTGAGGATAAGGAAGCTTCCCTCTATACCGCTACGGCAACTTACTATTTATCATTGATAACAAATGGTACGGAACATAACCACTATGCCTCTCTGACACGAAAAGCGGCTTATTTTGCCTTGTCCTGGTATTACGTCTGGGACGTTCCGTTTGCTCCCGGGCAGATGTTGGGTGATATCGGTCTGAAAACTCGCGGCTGGGGAAATGTCTCGGTGGAGAATAATCATATTGATGTATTTATTTTTGAATTTGCCGATGTGCTCCGTTGGCTTTCCAAAGAGTATAATGAACCTCGTTTCTCTGATTTTGCTGAAGTCATTTCTACTTCCATGTGCCAGTTACTTCCTTATAAAGGACATATGTGTGGAGTGATAAAAGTTGGTTATTATCCGGAAGTGATCCAGCACACCAACTGGGATTATGGAAGGAATGGAAAAGGATATTATAATGACATGTTTGCTCCCGGTTGGACGGTAGCATCCCTTTGGGAATTGCTGACACCGGGACGTACTGAGAATATACTGTTGAAATAGCTCTGATATCCACTTTTCAGGATATTCTTATATCCTGTTGTATGTTAATTAATGAAACTAACAATTAAGACAATGCAGAGACTACGTATTTTAGTTATATTAATACTTCTTTCTTTGATGCCTCTTTATTCCCTTGCCGTTCTGAATGAAGGACAATATGCATTCCGTTCACTTGATATCAATAATGGATTATCCCAGAATACGGTCCATGCCATCCTTCAGGATAAACAAGGATTTATGTGGTTTGGGACGAAGGATGGTCTTGACCGGTATGATGGTATCTCTTTTCGGACTTTCATGAAAGAATCCGGAACCTTGGGCAATAATTTCATCACTTCTTTGTATGAAGACAATCTTGGGCAAATATGGATTGGGACAGACGTAGGCCTATATGTCTATTGCCCACAAATGGAAAAGGTCAGGCATTTTACTCTGATAAGTAATTCAAACATAGATATAGACTGTACGGTCAATCTGATAACTGGGGACCAGAAAGGAGGTATCTGGGTTGTAACTCAGACGCGGGGAATCTTCTATTACAATCCCCAGGATAGCCAGTTGGTTAATTATCAGTCGGACGGGTCCGGTACTCTGAACCTTAAAACTTCCGGCCAACTCTATTTTGATTCGGACGATGTCTGCTGGTTGGACATACGTGATGGAAATCTGTATTATTCAAAAGACAAGCTTAAAACTTTAACTCCGATTTTTCCAGAAGATTCAAAAGTGTCTTTCAGAGATGAATACATCTATAAATTGCTCCCCGGACCCTATAATTGCATGTATGTGGGAACTGTATTCGGACTGAAAGAAGTGAACCTAACTAATAAGACTATCCGTACCCTTCTTTCCAAGGATGAATTGGGAGGTGATATTTATATCAGGGAACTTGCATTTTATTCAGATGACGAATTATGGATAGGAACCGAATCGGGACTTTATATCTATAATCTGCACACGGCAAAAATCATCCACTTGCAGAACGTCAACGGTGATCCCTATTCAATCTCTGACAATGCCATCTATTCGATTCTCAAAGACCGTGAAGGCGGAATGTGGATAGGGACTTATTTTGGGGGTGTGAATTATTACCCCCGGCAATATACCTACTTTGATAAAGTCTATCCCCAGAAAGAATCAAACAAAATGGGAAAAAGGGTGCGGGAGTTTTGTGCCGCCCATGACGGCACACTCTGGATAGGTACAGAAGATAAGGGGCTTTTCCATTATTATCCTAGTACTGGAAAAATCGAACCGTTCATTCATCCGGATATTTATCATAATGTTCACGGATTGTATTTGGACGGAGATTATCTGTGGGTTGGGAATTTTGCAAAAGGATTGAAGCGTATTGATTTGAGGACATACGCTGTAAAGCACTATGATAATATTGCAAGTGATATCTTTTCTATCTGCCGGATAACTGCGGGCGATCTGTATCTTGGAACAACAATAGGATTGTTTCGGTACAACCCAGATACGGAACGTTTTAAACGCGTCCCCGAACTTGGGTGGACGTTTGTTTATTATATAAAGGAGGATAAGCAGGGGAATTTATGGCTGGCAACTTATGCCGATGGCGTCTATAAAAAGAATGTCCGTACAGGTGGTTGGGAACATTTCGTACATGAGGAAGCAGACTCGTCCACCCTTCCATCCAATAAGGTGCTGAGTATTTTTGAAGACAGTCAAAATCAGCTATGGTTTACCACACAAGGAGGTGGCTTCTGCCGCTTTGTGCCTTCCGCCAACACCTTTGTCCGTTATGACGGTATCGGTCTGCCAAGCAACGTCATTTATCGGATTGAAGAAGATGAAAAGGGATTGTTCTGGGTTTCAACCAATAAAGGGCTGGTGCATTTTAACCCGAAGAATTCCAGTTTTAAAGTGTATACAGTTGCTAATGGGTTGCTGAGTAACCAGTTTAATTACCAGTCCAGCTATAAGGATAAGAATGGACGGATTTATTTTGGCTGTATTAACGGTTTCATCTCCTTTGCCCCCTCCTCCTTTATTGATAATGATTTTTTACCCTCTGTTTTGATTACCGATTTTATGCTCTTTAATAAAAAGGTGGTAGTCGGAGAAAAAGGCTCTCCATTGAAACAAAGTATCACTTTGTCAAACCATATCGAACTTCAGTCAAATCAGAATTCGTTCTCCTTCAGGATAGCTGCGATAAGTTATCAGTCACCGAGCATGAATACACTGCTATATAGACTGGAAGGGTATGATTCCGAATGGCATACAGCGGGTAAGGGCCCTATTACGTATTCCAATTTACCTTATGGGACATACATGTTACGCGTGAAAGGTGCGAATAGTGATGGTGTATGGAATCCAGATGTACGCACATTGGGGATCAGGATATTGCCCCCGTTTTATTTATCCGTATGGGCATACCTGATTTATATCCTATTGATACTCGGTACATTTTTCGCCCTCTTCTTTTATTTAAGGAAGCGTACTATTGAAAAGCAGCGTAAAGAGATGGAGAAGTTCGAACAGGAAAAGGAGCAGGAACTCTACACCACTAAGATAGATTTCTTTACAAATGTGGCACACGAAATCCGTACTCCTTTAACACTGATAAAGTGCCCATTGGAGAATGTACTTGCTGATAGGGAACTCTCCGAAAATGTAAGGATGGAATTGGAAATTATGGATCAGAACGTGGAGAGGTTACTGAACCTGATAAACCAATTACTTGATTTCCGTAAAGCGGAAAATAAAGGTTTTAAATTGAATCCGAAAGAATATAATATCGGTACTATCGTCCACTCTGTTTATAAGTATTTCACCACTTTGGCAAAGCAAAGGGGAATTAAACTTGAAGTAGAAGTTCCAGAGGAAGAATTGTTGGCTTCTGTTGACAAAGAGGCTTTGACCAAAATTCTCAGTAATCTGTTTGCTAATGCATTGAAATATGCCCGGACATACGTTTATCTCCATTTGTCTGTTGATGAGAAGAATGAGGTGTTCACTATCTCTATGAGTAATGATGGGAATATAGTCCCTATCGAAATGCGTGAAAATATTTTTAAAGCCTTTGTCCAATACCGGGACGGGAAAGATATTGTCTCGGGCACAGGCATCGGATTAGCTATGGCTCGTTACTTGGCAGAGTTGCATCAAGGTATGCTGGTGATGGACCGGGAGCTAGATTGTAACCGTTTCATTCTTTCCATTCCAATATTACACCAGACACTTCCGGATGATTCGGAAGAACAACATAAGAAACCTGGGTATGATGATGAAGATCGTGAAGTTTCTGATAAAGATAAAAGAGAGGTTGCTTCCATATTGGTTGTAGAAGATAATAAGGATATGCTTGCTTTTGTGTTCAGGCAATTGTCTTCATTGTATCATGTACTGATTGCGGAAAATGGGGTCGAGGCGTTGGACGTTCTTGAACAGAAATCTGTGGATCTGATAATAAGTGACATTATGATGCCTCTGATGGACGGGGTTGAATTATGCAAGCATCTGAAACAAAATCTGGACTATAGTCATATTCCTGTAATATTATTGACAGCTAAAACTAATCTGGAATCAAGAATCGAAGGACTTGAAGAAGGGGCGGATGCGTATATTGAAAAGCCGTTTTCTATGGAGTATCTTCGTGCCAATGTAGCAAATCTGTTGAGTAATCGGGAAAGATTACGCCGTCACTTTATTGAATTTCCTTTTATCAAAGCAGATGCAATGGCGCAGACAAAGGCCGATGAGATGTTTATTAGCAAGTTAAATGAGTATGTATTACGCCATCTTGATAATACGGACCTGCAAATTGATGATATAGCGGATGCAATGAATATGGGACGTTCCAACTTTTACCGGAAATTGAAAGGAATCCTAAATATGAGTCCGAACGAATATCTCCGCCTTTTCCGTTTGAAGCAGGCAGCTTCCATACTGAAAGAAGGAACCTATGGAGTGGTGGAAGTCTCTTACATGGTAGGGTTCAGTACCCCCTCCTATTTTTCAAGCTGTTTTAAAAAACAGTTCGGAGTACTGCCTAAAGATTTCATATCGCACTAGTAATATGTATTTTGCTTTAAATTTTATAATATCAGGTCATTTTCTGATATTTTATCCGAGTTGTTCCGGGTAATTTTGCAAATATATTAACAACTAAATTTGATGTATGACAAGGTATTTACTTTTTTTTGCCAGCCAGCCTTCGGGCGGAAGAGAGAGTTGTTTTCCTATCGTATATATAAACGATTCTTAGTTTGAGAATTTGTACTGTAATTTATATAAAGTCAAAGAAATAATTATAAAATAAATTGCACACACAATGAATAATAGAAAAGAAAATGAACAGAGTTGTATAGTAATGAATAAAAAAGAGGGTACATCGTGCATTACGACACACCTCCCTGTATTTCAGAGAAAAATCTACACTACTAATCAAAAAATCTATTGATATATGAACTGTAAAGTAAAACAAGGATGCCTTACCAGCGAAAGCTGTTGCATCCTGTTATGGTTAGCCTTCACATTATTTCCCGTTTCCGTTGTAACGGCGGCAGATAATAGAAAGATCGACGAGAGCCAGCAAAAAGAAGTAAAAGCAGAAATGAAAGGATATGTGGGAGACGAAAACGGAGAGCCTGTTATTGGAGCTACCGTATTGGAAAGTGGAACGCAGAACGGGGTTATAACAGATGTGGACGGTATATTCACTATACAGTTGGCAAAGAACGCATCATTGACCATTTCATATGTTGGGTACCAGAAGAAAACGGTAGTGGTAAAAGATAAGAAGTTCATTTCCGTTAATTTGACTCCGGACAGGAGTATGATGCTGGATGAAGTGGTCGTGGTCGGTTTTGGCAAACAAAAGAAAGAATCCCTCGTGGGAGCTGTGCAGGCAGTGAAGCCGGAAGACCTGAAGATGACATCCAGTAATCTTAGTACTTCATTTGCCGGGAACGTTCCAGGTATCATCGCCGTACAAACACAGGGTGAACCAGGCTCTGATGAGGCGAAATTCTATATACGTGGTATATCAACTTTTGGTTCGAATACCTCACCGCTGATCATACTTGACGGTGTGGAAATCAACGCTACGATGATGAACAATATTCCTCCAGAATCTATCGCGTCGTTTTCTGTGCTGAAAGATGCTACGGCAACGTCCCTATACGGCTCACGGGGGGCTAACGGAGTTATCATCGTTACTACCAAGCAAGGACAGCTTTCCGAGAAAATGTCTGTAGATATCCGCTTTGATAATACTTTCTCCATGCCTACCTATGTGCAGAAAATGGCAGATGGCCCGACTTACATGGATATGTATAATGAAGCCGTTTATAATCAGGCTATTGCCAATAACCAAGAGTATGAGCCTTTCTATAGCCGGGATAAGATAGATAAAACACGTGCCAATGCAAATCCCTACCTGTTCCCAAACAATGACTGGTACAGTATGTTGTTCAAAGACTTCGCCGTTAATCAGAATTTGAATATCTCCATCAAGGGCGGAAGCAAAAATGTGGATTACTTCCTGAATGCTGGAATCTTCTATGAAAATGGTATCATCCGGCAACCCAAGGAAGATAAGCTTGATGTGGGTATGCGCAACAAGAAATACCTGTTTCAGAGTAATGTGACAGCCCGTGTTACCTCTACGACGAAAGTGGGGCTAAATATGAATACGCAGTTGTTCTACCACCATGCCCCCAAAACAAGTACCCGGAATTTGTTCGCCTATTCCATGCATGGGAATCCCGTACGTTTTCCTGCTACACTTCCTGCTGAACCAGGGGATACATACATCCGCTACGGTAGCAATGATCCGTGGGATGTGGGAAAATCAGAGCCGAATCCTTACGCCAAATTGAGTGAAGGTTATACGGAACGAAATTATGTCTATATGACGACCGCTTTCAATCTCGAACAGGACTTGAAGTTTGTCACACCAGGGTTAAAACTCACCGGACTGGCATCTTTCTATAATTACAGTTTTAACTGGCTGGATCATTGGATTGTACCTTTCTACTATAAAGTATCTGATGACTATACGATGGATGATCAGGGAAACTACCTTTATAAGACTTCGACTATCGGTGAGCCGGGAGAACCTTATCTGAAGAGCAATTCCGGGCGTGATCCGACAGAGAGTGTCTGGTCTTTACAGGGAGCGCTGGACTACTCACGCCAGTTTGGTGGACATGATGTGGGAGCTACCCTTGTTTACCACATGAAAGAAACCAAGAAAGTGAAGGACGGCGGAGCTGAAAAAGATCTTCTTCCTTACCGTGAGCAAGGGATGGCCGGACGTCTGACCTACAGTTTTGGTCAGCGTTACCTGCTTGAGGCTACCTTTGGTTATAATGGCTCGGAGAATTTCAGAAGCGGGCATCGTTTCGGATTCTTCCCTGCGATTGCCCTAGGATGGACTATTTCTAATGAAAAGTTTTTCCAACCGTTAAAAAAAACAGTTTCCACTCTGAAAATCCGAGCTACTTATGGATTGACCGGAAATGATGCGCTTGCCACTCGCTTTCCCTATGTAACAGAAGTCAGTATGAATAATAATTTGGATTGGTGGACTGGTAGCGGTACCCGCGTGAATGGGCCGCTTGTAAATATTTATGGTAATGCGAACGCTACATGGGAGAAATCGAAAAAGCTGAATTTAGGTGTCGATATGACCCTTCTTGAATCTATGGATATAACCATTGATTATTTCAAGGAAGACCGTAGTGGAATTTTTATGCAACGTTCGTCCGTCCCTTCAACAATGGGAGTGACAGGTATGCTGCCTTATGCCAACATTGGCTCGGTAAAGAATAAGGGTGTGGATATGAGTGTAGCATACAGCAAAGTAATTGGCAAAGATTGGGTGCTCCGCCTGAACGGTAGTCTGACCTATGCACATAATGAGATTACGGAGATAGACGAACCGGTGAATGTAGAACCCTATTCTTCAAGAATCGGACACCCGATAAACAGTATTATAGGATATGTGTCTGACGGATTGTTTACTTCTCAGGAGGAAATAGACAGATCTCCCAAACAGTCGTTCGGAAATTATACGGTGGGAGATATTAAATATAAAGATCTGAATGGTGATAACGTGGTGAATGGTTATGACAGGACGATTATCGGCAATCCTGAAATTCCGGAGATTATCTATGGTTTTGGAGGAACGTTGAAGTATAAAAAGTGGGATTTGTCTCTGTTTTTCCAGGGAGTGGCCAAAGTCAGTTTAATGATGAGCGATATTCATCCGTTCAGCGAAGCGGGCCATAAAGGATATAACATTGCACAGTATATCGTTGATGACCACTGGTCGGAAAGCAATAATGTAGCCGGTGCCGCCTATCCCCGATTATCACCCGAATTTATCACGAACAATGCGCAAACCAGCACTTATTACCTACGTAACGCAGCTTTCCTGCGCCTGAAGAATGCCGAACTGGGCTATTCCTTCTTCCCGTGGCTGCGTGTGTATGCAGCAGGTACTAATTTGCTGACATTCTCTCCGTTCAGTACCTGGGATCCTGAAATGGGAAGTGGGAATGGTTTGAAATATCCGCTACAGCGCACGGCCAAGATCGGGATTCAGTTTCATTATTAATTAAGAACAGAATAAGTTATGAAAAATATATATACAAAGTTATGCCTGTCGGCAATCGGCTGTTTAATGATGGCATCATGTGATTTTCTTGATGTGGTTCCGCAAGGTACTGCTACCGTGGATGATATCTACCGGACACAATATCAGGCTGAAGGAATGGTACTGTCTTGCTACGCGAATATCCCTAACTATTTCCATCCCCAACAATTTCCTGATTTTACCGGAGGAAACGAAATCATAACGAGCAAAGGAGGAACAACGCGCTGGTTTCATTTCCGCAGTCTGGTTTATGGGGAAGAATCCCCAACAACGACTTATTACTCATTATGGAGCAATACAGCAAAATCTTATCCGCAGGGTGCTGTGAAGAAAGCAGTATGGGAAAGTATCCGCAATTGCTATAATGTGCTTAATAATCTGGATAGGGTATCGGACATTACCCCCGAAAACCTGAGCTGGTGGAAAGGTGAAGCGCTGTTTTTGATCGGGTATTATCATCAGATCATGCTGGAGTACTATGGACCGATAGTTATTATTGACAAGGAAATACCAATGGAAAGTTCTCCGGCCGAGATGATGACCTCCCGTTCTCCTTATGATACATGTGTCGATTTCATTGCCAATAAATATTCGGAAGCAGCTAGATTACTTCCTGGCGTATGGGATTCAAGTAAGAGAAACAGGGCTACCTCTTCTGCTGCCTTGGCTTTCAAGGCTCGGCTGTTGCTTTATGCCGCCTCGCCGTTAGTCAATGGGAATAGTGAGTTTTATTCCGACTTTAAAAACCCCGACGGCACTTTTCTGATTAACCAGACTTATGACCGGGAAAAGTGGAAGAGAGCGATGGATGCTGCCAAAGAGGCCATAGACCTTTGCGAAGAGAACGGTTACAAACTTTATGGAAATTCGACCAATGACTTGGAGCAAGGGAAGAAAAACTATCATGAAGCCTTTGTCGGTGATGGGATCAGTGGTAGCGGATTTAACTGGAATGAAGTCCTGTTTGGCTTTGCTGAACAGGGAACTATTTCCTACTGTATCAAGAATATGGCTCCTCGTGTTGAATTTACAAGTTATTCGACCAAAGGTTTTAGAGGGTCCTTATTCCCGACGTGGGATTGTGTGAGTAGGTATTATACCAAGAACGGTCTACCTTGGGCAGATGACCCCGAGACTAAGAAGCTTGATCCGTATTCCATTGCACCAGGTGATAGTACGGTACGTTTTCACAGGAATCGTGATCCGCGCTTTTATGCCTCTATTGGCTTTGATCGTGGAAATTATGACGTGCAGGGAAAGACAATAGTGCTCAAATGCAGACGTGGTGAAATGCAGCAGAATAATGGCAATGCCAAGGATGAGTATCAAACGGACAACGGTTATTATTGTCAGAAATGGGTGTCTAAATATGATACCTATAATAGGACTACCGATCAAATAACCTACAACCGTTGGTGCTTTCCTTATATGCGTCTGGCCGAACTCTATCTGAGTTATGCAGAAGCGGATTTCGAATATAGCGGCACACTGAGTACTGCCAGTCTGTCCTATTTGAATAAAGTACGTGAACGTTGCGGATTACCTACCTTTGCAGATTCATGGGCAAAAGCCGGTGGTATTCCTTCAGGAGAGAAGTTGCGCGAAATATTACATGATGAACGCTCCATTGAATTGGCTATGGAAGGCAGACGTTTCCATGATATGCGCCGTTGGAAAATTGCCCATACTGAAATGATGCGTTATCAGAAATCCTGGACATTATCCGGAAAAACCGCTGATAGTTTTTATAAACTTACGGACATGAAAGAAACCGGCGTTCGTAATTTTACCGCTCCCAAGAACTATTGGCTTGCTATTCCACAAGATCAGATAGAAGTAAATCCCAATCTAGTGCAGAATCCGGGATACTAGAGAATCAGCTCTTATATAACTAACAATTAGAGGAAAGGACAAAATGAAAAAGGTAATGTGTTTATTGGCAATTATGTTTATGATTGCCAATACTTCGGCACAAACACGGGTGATTGCCCATCGTGGTTTCTGGAAAACCCAAGGATCAGCACAGAATAGCATTACATCTTTGTTGAAAGCGGATTCTATAGGATGTTATGGTTCGGAGTTTGATGTCTGGCTGACAAAAGATAATGGTTTGGTGGTTAGCCATGATGGGATTATTCAAGGGCATAAGGTTGAAGAGTCCACTCTGAAGGAATTAACCGGGTTATGGTTAGCGAATGGAGAATGCGTACCCTCCTTAAAAGAGCTTCTGGAAACAGCTAAGCGGAAAACATCTTTGAAGCTGGTGCTGGAGTTGAAAGCTCATAGTAAACCCGAACGGGAGATAAAAGCTGTTGAAGAGATCGTTTCGATGATAAAGAAGATGGGACTCGAACCCCGGATGATATATATCACCTTTTCGTCTCACGCATTAAAGGAACTGATCCGTCAGGCTCCCACAAGCACTCCTGTATATTATCTGAAAGGGGACTTATCTCCACAACAACTGAAAGAATTGGGTAGTGCCGGACCGGATTATCACTTCTCTGAATTTTACCGTTATACCGATTGGATTGAAAGTTGCCATGCCTTGGGGCTAAAAGTGAATGTATGGACGGTTAATAAAAAAGAGGACATGCAATACTTTTGGGATAAAGTCGACTTTATCACTACAGATGAGCCGTTGGGACTGTTGAAAGATATAATGAAGGTCAAATAGATATATTTTCTGAGATAATGTATAGTCCAACTGATTACCTTTAATAATCTGTTGATTATTTATGTTTTTGGAAAATGAGTTTCAAGTTTTCAAACGACTGTTCATGTTGATACAGTTGAATGCTGATTGAAAACAAAACAATAGCGGAAACAATGAATGTCAATCTTGTATAAGAAGGCAAACGTCCAAATTTATAGTTCAGCTCCATTAATCGAACTGAATAGGGGTATTTATTAAATAATATAAAATTAGCCAACTAATTCATAGCCAAATTATTGCGAATTAGTTGGCCTTTTTGTATCTTTAGGTATTCCGTGCGACAAGAAGTCGTACAAGTAATTGTTCAGCACTGTGCCTGAACCTATTGTTCTGTCAATAGTAGTCTAAAGAGGCGTGCTTTACCAGTCATGGTTTAGTGCGAAGCCCTCTTGACAATGCAGTCCTTTACAGAAATATCCAATGTATAGGCTGTTAGGCTGACTGATATGAGTAACATATGTGAATCGCTACACCATCGTAATAAAGAAATAGCTTACGGATATTTATAAGCTATAGCCAAAAGGTGGGTAGTCAGGATAGTCTTTTGGGAATGTAAGGCTACACGGACATCATACTGGCGGTGGAGGGGCGGGCTCTAAGTCGGGCGTCAGTTACTTGTACGGAACTTGGTAAACCCGTATTTCTCCTGTCTATGTCAGGCAGGTAAGCCAATTGCAAGAAAAGCCGAATGTGGTGCGGGTAAAGGATTGCGGAGAAAGTGAATGATTCTGTGTAATGCGGAGGATAGAGGTTTAAACATCACCCCATGCGAAATCAGGCAGACTTCCGCAGGGTAATTCTTTGTGAAACGATTGTAGAACTTTAATAAAATGAAGAAACTGCAAATGAGCAAGGCAAAAGCCGAGTGTGCATCTTTAACCGTACGAAACACGACATGAAAAGATATCGATTCTTCCAAATATGAGCGTAAAGTGAGAAAACTGCAGGTCCGAATAGCAAAGGCCCACAAAGAAAAGAGGTACAACAAGGTAAAGGCCTTACGGTACCTACTTGCCACTTCCTACGAAGCCAAGGCATTGGCGATAAGGAAAGTAACTTCCAATAAAGGTAAACGTACGGCAGGGGTTGACCATATGAAGTGGGACACTGATGCCAAGAAAATAGAAGCTATATGTTTATTGAAAAGGAGAGGATATAAGGCCTTCCCGCTGAGGAAGGTCAACATAGCCAAAGCAAATGGCAAGACAAGATCTTTGGGAATACCAACCATGAAGGACAGAGCCGTGCAGGATATATCTTATGGCTTTAGAACTTATAACTGAAAGTGAAGCGGATGCGAACTCATATGGGTTCAGAAAGTTTAGAAGTACTGCGGATGCAATAGACGCACTTCATAGATGGTTGAGTAGAGACTGTTTACCACAATGGATACTGGAAGGTGACATTAAGGGTTGTTTTGATCATATTAATCATGAATGGCTTCTCAACAATGTGTAGATTGACAGGCTGGTATTAAGGAGATGGCTGAAAAGCGGAGTAGTATTTAATTGCAAAGTATCAATAGATACGCTACACTTTTTCTTTTCGTTGGCAAATCTTAATCCGTATCTTCGTTGCATGAAAGAAGATATACGGATGCGCCAAAAATGGCTTGAGCTATACGTCGAAACGGGTTCTGTGACAAAAACTGCCCTTCGGTGCGGGATTACCCGTTCCACGTTATACCGTTGGATAAATTGCGAGAAAGAACAAGGCAAGTCGGAATTGTCCGATAAGTCTAAACGTTCATCAAGACTTGCCAATATGAAGATAACACCTGAAATTGAAACCATTATCCTTAATCTGTGCGTGAGACAAGAAGATGGGGAGCGCAACGGATTGCCAACTATCTGCTTAGGAAGAGAATAAAGCTCTCAGGCATGACGGTGTGGCGTGTGTTGAAAAGCATCAGGTCAAAGCTGTTGTGAAACGTTGCGAGAAATTTATTTCTTCTTCCAGCCGATTTTTTCCATCGGCAACATCCGGATAACCATATACCCCCGCCGTTGTTCATAGCGGCAGGAAAAACATGCCTGACGGCGATACGTGACGCACGGCACTCAAACCCTCTATTCCAACGTGAAACTGACCGCAGAGAGGGATGCCGCCACGGGCGACCTCGTGTGGAAGTCCAAGGACAACACGACACTTGTGGGGGGATTGTCGGATGAGCACTACTACCTCTACTATCCCTACTAAACGGATATGAGCGGAAAGACTGCCACTCCCACAGGCTCAGCCTTGACCGACACGGAATTCTTCGCCCCGTTGGTTTCCGCTTGGCAGCCTCAGGACGACCAAAGTACTCATGCGGCATATACCGCCTCCGACTTGATGACTGCCGAAGGCTCCGCAACGACAGGGGAAGACAACACCCTCCACCTCTCTTTCACCATGAACCATCGTATGGCATTGGCCGTCATCGAGATGCCGAATACCGTTAAATACAAGTTTACCGACGAGAGGATTCCTGATTACGCCGTGTCACCCGCCACTACATTCTCTGGCATTGCCCAGCCGCTGCGCGTGAACGATGGTACATACCGCTACTTGGTGAATCACGCGACTCCCGCACCGACTATCGAAGGACATTATGACGAGGGAAGCAAGGAGTTCACCATAACCCCGTCCGGCCTTTCTACCGGCAGTTACAAGAGATACAAGGTGGACGGCGCGGTGACAACTGTAAAGGACTACACGATGCAACGGGGAGATTACCTGCTCGCCGACGGCAACCTGCTGCCTAAGGGTACTACCCTGACCGAGGAGCAGAAGGCAAGCGTGGCGGCCATCGTCTTCTGGACACCGGCAGAGACCAATCCTGAAGGACGGATCACGCCGGCGTCTCTGGATTTCGACAAGATTATGGTGAAAGAACATCCCAATTGCACCCATGGCCTTGCCGTGTCGATTAAAGATGCTCCGGGCAACGTCTCGTGGCAAAACGTTAACGACTGGGTGGCGGATTTTCAAAGAGGAACAGATTTCAATCCTGTCGATAAGGATGAGTACGTAAACATTGCCACTGGTTTCGATGCGACCGGCAACATAAACAGGATACTCGGTTACCAGAACACGAAAGTGCTGTGGGCGTATAACGGATATTGCAAGACAAACGGCAAAACCGATGCCTTGGTCAATCCTGCTGAGGTCCTGAAAACATTTATCGCAAATAATCCAGCCCCGGCAAACAGCACCGGATGGTTCTTGCCGTCGGTAAAGGAACTGCACATGCTATGTTATAAGGATGTCGATAATATTGCGTACACACGGGACAACACAGAGACGAGGGATATAGTCGAAGTCTCCATCTCCGCCGTTGGCGGTGACGCATTGTCACCGCGCAATAACCATAAACGTTTCTGGTCTTCTTCGGAGAGCCCCAGTAATAAGAATGGCGCTTTTAGCGTGTATTTCTACAATGCCTTCGCACAGCTCAGCGAAAAGGACGGCGCACTCAATGTGCGTGCCGTGTGCGCTTTCTAACCACATAAAACAAAGAAAAATAACGATGTGAAAGGAACAGGATATTCCGGACGATGGATGCGCATCAGCGGCTGGTAGCCGATGTTGATGCTCGCGGGCGGGCTACTCGTCTCTTGCGGCAAGATGGAAACGGGAGAATCTACTACACGTTTACCCGATGGCAAGTACCCATTGCGACTGACAGCGGAGGTGGCGCAACCGCACCCCCGTGCCGGCGGCAAGGAGATAGGAGTGATGCTGGATGGCATGCTCAGCCTCCAAAGGTACGTAATGGACGCCTCGGGCAATACTGTCCCAAAGGATGCTGAAAACACCATTTACCGGAAGAGCACTACCGAGACATGTGTCACGGCACGGACTCCGAATGCCGATATCGACCAAAGTGGCGGGTATGCCGGCTTCGGCCTTCTATACGTCACCGTAGTGGGAGGTTATGACCAAGCCGTCAGCCTCCGTTTCAACCACCGCATGGCAAAAGTAGAGTTCACGCTCATGGCGGGCGAAGGTGTCACGGAGGAAAAACGAATGAAATAGACGTGGTGCAGACGGTGCCGGGCAACACCTGGATTGATGGCGGCGAGGAGAATGTGGCGGTAGCCAAAACAATACACTACACTGCCGATGAAGTGAAGGCTGGGGACTACATCTATTCGGGCAGGAGCACTTCGGACGGCGGACTGCGCAAACGCTATCCCAATGGGAAAGCTCAGGTCATCGCAGACCCGAAGCCGCAATCCGTAGCGGGCAAGACGGTCGCCGGTGTCGTCTTCTGTATACCGAAAGACACTGACCCCACAGGCAGACTAACCCCAGCCCGACTTACTGATGATAAGATTATGATGAAAGATTTTCCGAATGCCGAAATTTGGAATTATATAGTCAACCCATCCCTCGTCGCTGCCGGCGGTCCGACGCCAATTTATACCACCTCTTACTGGTCGTCTACGGAGGCATATTATAGCCCTAACAATGCATATGCCATACACTTTCCAGATGCCACTCTGGAAAGTAATGATAAGTACTTATAAAGTTAGGTTTCTGGCCGTGTGCGCTTTTTAATCACATTAAAGAAAGAAACTGTAGCAAAGCATTCTACATTCGATTCCGGCGGCGGTGCTCCTATCGCTTGCCGCCTGTACGCAAGAAGAGCTCCCGGGCAACCAAGACAAGGCGCAGCAACTTACTTTCTCCGTTACCGATGGTGGATATACGTCGGCTGTTCGCAAAACCACCCGTACTGTGGAGAATGGCTGCCAAACCAAGTTTTCCGAAGGCGGGGCCTGCGGCCTATACGTGGTGCGGGGCACTCAAACAGTCTATTCCAACGTGAAACTGACAGCCGAGAGGGATGCCGACACGGGCGGTCTCGTATGGAAAACTGAAAGTCCGACACCGCTCACAGGCGGGCTGTTGGACGAACACTATTATTTCTACTATCCCTATCAGGCACGAGCCTCAATACTGGGGCAGGGCGGCTGTTCGCCTTCATCATTACGGTGAACGAGTTAACCGTGCCCGGCTTGTCGGTGCGGAGCGAAACATACACCATCTCCGACAATAAGACCTGCCATATCCTGGAGTCTGTCTGCCCGTGATGTTATCCTCTCATCGAATTCCTGTACTCACTCGGGCTCATTCCATAGTACTTCCTGAACACCTCCCTGAAATATCTGACATCGGAGAACCCCGAGTCATCCGAGATTTCCGTTATCGAACAGTCTTTTTCCCTGAGCAGTTGTGCCGCATATTGCAGCCGCATGGAGCGGATATAGTCAGCCGGGGCATGGCCGGTGAGCGCCTTCAACTTGTTGAAAAATCCGGTGCGGCTCATGTTCTGCATGCCACAGAGCATGTCCACACAGAAACCGGGGTTGTCGATATTCTTCATGACGCATTCCCTTACGGAGGCCATGAATTTCCAGTCCCGGGTATTGTGGCAGTCCGGCGGAACCTGTCCGACTCCGTCCTCAAGACCGGCGTATGCCCGTCTGAGCAGTGCCCGGTTTGCCAGTATGTTCCTGATATTCGCCCTGAGCACGTTTATGCTAAACGGTTTGGTGATATAGGCGTCAGCTCCGTTTTCCAGCCCCTCCAGCATGTCCTTCTCATCTCCCAAGGCGGTCAGCAGCATGACCGGGATATGGGATGTCTCAATATCGGATTTGACGGACGCGCAAAGTTCGTCCCCTCCCATTTCAGGCATCATAACGTCCGAAAGTATCAGGTCCGGATTGTATTCTCTCGCCACAAGCAGCGCGTCCCGTCCGTTGGAACAGGTTTGGACCAGGTATTCCTCTTTCAGCAGCCCCTCAAGGTAGGTCCGCAAATCGTCATTGTCCTCCACAATAAGAATACGCTGCCGGTCCCCGCCGGTCATTGTTGGAAGGATCTCACGCATGGGGCCGCAATCCGGTCCCATGCGGGTTTCCCCGGTATCCTGTTTCCTGGGCGAAGCAACGGGGCATGCCTTGTCAAGGCGTCTGCTCCTCAGGGGGAAAATAACACATACCATGGTCCCCTTCCCCTCGGTACTGGTAACGCGGACCCTGCCTCCGTGCAGCCTTACCAGCCTATGTACCATCATCAGTCCGACACCGTTTCCCGCCACTTGCAGATTGACGGCATTACTGCCCCTGAAATGGTTCCTGAACAGTTTCTTCCGTTCCTCAGGTGGAATGCCAATCCCCGTGTCTTCCACTTCCACACCCCATACATGCCGGTCCGCGAAGGCACGGACCTGGATACTCCCGCCCCGTGGAGTGTACTTCAGTGCGTTGGACAGTATATTCTTCAATATAGAGTCCATTTTGTCCTTGTCAAACCGGACATTCAGGTAAGGGAAGCCGCTCTCACGGGTGATATCGATGTCCCTGATGGAGGCATATGTGCGGAATGCCTCACAGGTCGTCTCCAGATAACTGTTGAGCTCATATTCCGAGACATGAAGTCTCAAGGTGTAGTTGTCCGTACTCTCGAAATCTATCAGGCTGGTGACCAATCCCAGAAGTCCGTCCACGCTTTTCAGGGCCATCCGTACATTGTCCATCCCCTCCGCCTTCACCATGTCTTTCTCCACCACCTCTTCCAGCGGAGCCTTGATCAGCGTAAGCGGAGTACGGACATCATGGGCAGTATGTATGAAGAAGCACGTCTTTTCGTCTGATATCCTTTTCTGCCTGCGCAACATGGCAACGCGAAAAGACACCACCCCAGCCAACACACACAATGACGCATATCCGGCAATGGCCCATGTACCCGCCCACAGCGGCCGGGCGACACTCAGACCGAGGCTTCTTTCCTCATACACCTTGTATTTCTCCTCATTGGAGACGGCACGGATACGCAGGGTGTAGTTGCCTGGGGGCAGGCTCGTGAACTGTATCCGCCCGCTCTGGACCGGATGGCTCCAGCCCTCGTAGAGCCCCTCCAATTTCCATGAATATAGGATGTTCGAGGGATAGTCGTAGTTGATGGAGACAGCTTCCAGGGAGAAGGTATTCTGGTCATATGCAAGTTCCAGCCTGACGGTATTGTCAATATCCTCCCTCAAGGGGGATCCCTTGTCCCCGGGATAGACGGGGCGGTAGGAGATCATGAAATCCCGCAGGAGCATCCGAGAAAAATGCGGGGCGGGTATCCTCATGTCGGAGGGGAACATGACGGCTCCGGTGTTACTCCCGAACACGAAGCTTTCCCCGTGCCGGAAAGTGGATACCCCGGCATTGAGGCATACGCTTGCCAGCCCTTGTTCTGCCGTCCAGTTTCTGAAAGTGCCGCTCTCACGCCGGAACAGGGCCACGCTGTTTTCGGTCCCCAGTAGCAGGGTGCCGTCCGCACGGGGGACAATGGTATGGATGTTATTGGATATCAGGGCGCAGTTCTCGGTCTGGTATTGGCGGACGAACCTGTCCTCCACGCTGTCATAGACGAGAAGTCCCGCCCCGCCGGTGCCGATATACAGGAGCCCGTCCGGTGCCTGGTACAGTGCATAGACATGAACCGCCTCGACTGGAAAGGCGATATGTCTGCAGGTCCCCCCGTGCCCGTCAAGCAGGTACAACCCCATGCCGGTACCGATCCACATCCATTCCGGAGCCTTCTCCAGTATGGCGGTGATGGGGCCCGGGACCGGGTACAGGCGTACTGTGCCGTCATGGGGATCGAAACGTTTGAGATTGTGGCAGCCCCCTGTCCATATACATCCTCCGGAATCTTTTCCGATGTCATTGATATACTGGTCTGGACGCCCCTCTGCTGCAAAGGAGGGGGGAAAGTATTCCACCCTCCCGGTTTTCTTTTCGATCCTGTACAGGCCCGAAGCGTACCCGCCGGCGCAGATGACACCCGGCGAGACCTCGCAGAGCGTCAGGAAGATATGGTTCCCGCCATCCTGTATCCCATCGGACCGGCTGAGAAAGGAGCGCCACCGTCCTACCGCAGGCTGCAGCAGGCTGATCCCGTTGCTGGTGGCGAACCACAAGTCGCCTTCGCTGTCTTCGATGACATCGTGCACCTGGTCGTTAACCAGCGACCGGCTGTTGCCCGGTGAGTGCCGGAACCATTCATAGCTCTGGTAGCGGTTATTCCGGATTGTGACTCCGGCGGGGTAGTTGGCAAGCCAGATACGGTCCCCGCCATCCACATAAATGTCATTGATATTGTCTCCGTTCATGCCGTTGTGGCTGGCGTAGTCGGCGGTTATATAGGGTTTGGGCACTAGCGAGTCCACATCCATCCTGTATACCCCCCTTCCGCCCGTGGCTATCAGCAGCTCCCGGTCATTGAGAGGGGTGATCCGGTTGACGGCCACATTCCGCAGCGTACTGCCTGCGGACACTCCGTATACAAGTATGCCTTTCCTGAAGGTTCCCACGAACAGTTTCTTCGAACCGGGGTGGTAGTAGAGTTCGCTGACCGGCGTCCGGATGCTGTCCGTGTCCGCAAGCGCCTCAAGGACACCGTCCCTTTCCCGTACCGGAAAAAGTCCGTTCACGGTACCGATGAAAAGGTTTGTACCGTCCGTCTCGCTGATAGCGGTTATATCACCTCTTAAACGGGAGACCAGCCGCTGCGCAATGCCTGTGCGGGTGTCATAGCGGATGATATGGTCACCCTGACAGAGCCATATGCGGTCCCCACGGTCCATATAGGCGTAACAGAGCATGCCCGTGGCGAAGTCATCCTGAAGACCGGGTATCCTGTATACCATCCGGAAACGGTCATGGAGGGTGTCGTAATGGAAAATACGGCCTTTCCTTCCCACAACCCACAGCGTGTTCTCCGTGTCGGTGTAGAGCCAGTTCAGATTGACTTGCGGGGCCACCTTCAGATTGCCGTCAAGAACAGTGTAATGCCTGATCCGCTTGCCGTCATAACGGTCCATCCCCTCCTGGGTGAGGAACCACATGTATCCCCTCCCGTCTTTTTGGATACGGTAAATCCTCCGGTTACTCAATCCGTCCTCTATTCCCAAGTATTTATATATCTGGGCTCCGCACATGGAGGAAATTCCCAGCATGAGGAATGCGGACAGTATTCTTCCCATATTCCGAACACGTGTCATTCTGATGTAAATTAGACAACAACAGTTGCAAATATATAAAAATATAAATTAATATACAAATTTAAACATAACCTCGGATGTCGGCATCAGGCGGTATGTCCTCAATGTCATGTACCCCGGAAAATAGCTGCATACGGGACCGGCCCATGATATGAACATATTCCGAGAGGCGGTTGTTCAATTGACCCGACGGAATTATGGCTTGCCGGGCTCGGGACTGTCCGCAAGGGTACGTTGGTCCGGTGTGCGGAATACCATCCATACCTCCGGTCCGAATTTATATCCGCGGGTGGTACAGGTGCCGGTCGAGGTTTGGCAGCCCCCAATAAAGCGGGCCGAATTGTTTGTAAGCACTCTTACCCTCATGCCCGATTTATAGATAATCTTCCAACAGTAAGAAGTTATAATTCGCATTTAAGAACAATGGCGGGCATTTCTTGTTAATATTATAATCATATAAAAGAGGCGCATCCGTTAGTGCCAGATTTGTTCACCACTTTCATCGTTGCGTATCGTATTGCGAGTTGTCCGTATCAGATGTTTATCCCCTCTTTCTTAAGACTTCCTGAGAACTGCCTGGGAAAGGACGGCTTTCCGCATTGCGACTTCATCCACAGCCCTTGGCGGTATAGCCATGCCTTTCACGGGGACTACGGTTGATTCATGCGACACAGCAGATTCCGGTGCTATAACAGGGTTGCCTACATACTTGTGCCTCTTTTCAGCTTGCTGTCCAGATCCGAGTTGCGCACTTTACCCGCAGGTTGGACGGTTGTACATAACAATATTGATCTTTTTGGGGGCTAAAAGTCGAATATCCCCTTAAAGTAAGCGCCTGAGTAAGTACATCTTCTACAGTTCATTTTCCCTCCTTACTTTTGCTGCAAAAAAAATAATATCCTATGATGCAGCGACGTAAACACATGATGAGCAGAGAAAAATTTATCTCCGTTCTTTTCCGTCAGCAGCAGAGTGGTTTGTCCATTGCTGATTTTTGTGAGAATGAAGGTTATAGCCGTAGTAGATTCTATCTTTGGAAACAAAAATACGGTATAACGGAGCGGGAGTTATTGGCAGAAGCCTCCCGCTTAGGGGTTAAAGACAGCTTTGTCCCCATAGTAATCAATGGCGACACGCCATCCCCCGGTATATCTCACGAGGCTCCCCTGCCATCTCCCCAGCCTAGCGTCCCCTTTCCCTTGAAAGGAAAGGACAGCTCTGAAATATCCTTGGAATTACCCAACGGATTGAAGTTGAAGTTTAAAGGGTCTTCCGGCTGTGAAGCTGCCCTGAATCTGATCTCTAAAATATATAATGCCAATGTTCTGCCTAAATGACAGCATGAGATATTTCCTGTGCCCCGGTTATACGGACATGAGGAAAGGTATGTTCACTCTTTGCGGCCTTGTGCATGAGAGGATGGGAGGCGACATCAGAAGTGGGGAGGTATTCATTTTCTACAACCGTTTCCGGACCAAGATAAAATTGCTCCATGCCGAACCGGGCGGTCTGGTCCTTTATGAGAAACTGCTTGAAGAAGGCACCTTCAAGATACCCGCCTATAATCCTGCCACCCGTTCTTACCCCATGACCTGGAGTGACCTGGTCGTTATGGTGGAAGGCATCAATGAAGATGTCAGCAAAGGCAGGCAAAGACGGCTTTCCAATTTGAAAAAGCATTGGTAAAACAGTTGTAAACAAACAGCTTGAAGGCTTGTTTTTCTTGTTGTTTTTGACTATCTTTATATCATCAAAAAAAAGATATTGAATGGCAAAAGAAGATGCAACCGGACAAGCTGTGGAACCCTCAATGGAGCAGCTGCTGGATATCAACCGTAAACAGAGTGAGATCATCTCAGCCCAGGCAAGGACCATAGAAGAACTCCGGGGTACGATAGTTGAGTTGAACGCCTCCCTGGCATGGCTGAAGAGGAAGGTGTTCGGAAAGATGAGTGAGAAATGCAAGCCTGTCGATAACGGAGACCCGAAGCTCCCTTTTGACTATGGCGACCTGGAACAGATAGAGGCGGAAATCGAAGATGCCCGGAGCAGGGCGGCTGAACAGATTACCGTCCCCAAGTCCCGGGCCGCCAATAAAACGCCGCGCCGTAACCGGGTCGTCATGGATAACCTTCCGGTTGTAACAGTCGTCATCGAACCGGAGAATGTCGATTTAAGCAGATACGTCAAGATAGGCGAGGAACATACCAGGACCCTTGAGATGAAACCCGGCTACCTCTATGTGAAAGACACGGTACGTCCCACATACGCCCTGAAAAATGAAATGGAGGCCGTTGATAACGGAGAAAAGGCTGTAATAACCGCTCCCATGCCACTGATGCCCATATATAAAGGTATGCCAGGGGCTTCCATGCTCGCTGAGGTCCTTTTACAGAAATACGAATATCATGTCCCGTTCTACCGACAAGTGAAACAGCTGGAACATCTGGGTGTGAAACTGTCCAAAAACACATTGGACGGCTGGTTCAGACCGGTCTGCGAGCTTCTCAGGCCACTTTATCTGGAACTCAGGAAGAAAGTACTGGCCGCAGATTACTTCCAGGTTGACGAGACCACGCTTCCGGTTATAAACCACGACAGGCATAAAGCCGTAAAAGAATACATCTGGATAGTCCGAGCGGCTGTGCCGCGTCTGCCTTCTTCCATTACGACAACGGATCGCGTTCACAAAAAGTTGCGGTCAGGCTTTTGAAAAACTTCAAAGGATATCTCCAAAGTGACGGCCATCCCATTTATGACGCCTTTGAGGATGGGGAGGACGTATGTCTGTGTGGGTGTCTCGCGCATATCCGCAGACATATAGAGCTGTGCAAGGAAGAAAATCTGGAATATGCCATGCAGGGACTCAAATTTATCCAGGATATGTATAATGTGGAATACATGGCGGATAAACAGGAACTCCCGTATGAAGGACGTGCTGAATTACGCCAACGTCTATCCAAGCCGATGCTTGACAGCTTTGAACTCTGGCTTAAAAACACATACCCTAAAGTTCTAAAACGAAGTCTTATGGGAAAAGCCATAGCCTATGCCTACTCCCTGCTGCCAAGAATGAAACCGTATCTCCATGACGGAAGAATTTTCATTGACAACAATCGCTGTGAGAATGCCCTGAGGCCACTGGTCATATCAAGAAAGAACATGCTGTTCTGCGGAAACCACGAAGCGGCTGAGAATACGGCTATAATCTGTTCCTTGCTTGGCTCATGTAAGGAACGTGGTGTCAACCCCAGAGAGTGGCTGAATGATGTGATCAGTAAACTCCCCTATTATCTGGCTCCCAAATCAGACAGAGACCTGAAGGAACTGCTACCGGATGTATGGAGAAAATAATCAGGACAGTTCCGGGAAAATGCAGGAAAAAACGGGAAAAAGCGAGACTGACACTCAATGACAACCCTGAGATAAGTTGGTATATGGAAATTGAGATGCACTTACAATGGAGTGCATCCCACTGAAAAATTGAATGCACAAGATGTAGTTGAGCAGTCGCTTACCCCTTAAAAACAAGGAGCTGACGCATGTGTACAGCCCCTTATTTTTTGTATAGCCCGGCCTCCTCTGGCATATTGCCGTTGCTTCCATCTGTAACAAGCAAAATCAGAATCTATATGCGGAACTTTTTGTTCCCGTAGCTGAGAAAGTCCTTCGTGGCATATTTCACACTGAATGGTCCGTAGTCACCGAGAGCCGAATGCGCAATTTGCTTGTCCGGTTCTGTCACATGCTCGACAGGTTCTCCCGTAGTATCAGTATCCTTGTATGACATAGGCTGCATGCTGGCGATGGCTGACCCGGTAGCCGCCGCACGCAATTTCCTGAACGCATTGGAGAGGATTCCGTCCATCATTGACCAGTACAAGGCGAAGAACGAGGTGCAGGAAAAGGAGGTCTCACAGTTGTAGGAGATAGCCGGGAAGGTATGGAAGAAGGAGGACGAACTGAAACAGTTGAAGTCCGAACTTGCAGCACTCGACCGAAAGATACAGTTGGAGCTTGAGCCGCCTACGCCCGAAGTCGCCGAAAAGGAGAATGACGGACAGGAGGTCAAACCGGATGCGGAAGGTGTACGAAACGTATCTCCACAACACACCGAAGATGTGCCGCAGATACGCAGCTCGGTGAATGAACGCAGTCCGTCTGGCAATTTTATTGCCGACCACATCATCATCGGGCGGCCGGGATTCAACGTCCGTGACGAGTGCAAACCGAAAGGTATAAAAATGTGAACGAGTGTGCGGATATATATGGCAGGATTGGGAACATACCATTCCTTTTCCTGCTTTTTCCATCAATATGACATAATGGCAAGGATACCATACAACAAGCCCTCGATTATATCAAAATAGGGTGTTGAAAGTAAATCGTCATGGCAAATCCGCCATATATTCAGTATTTTCGCTAATTTTGCATTCAAAATAGTTAGGCATAATAAAATGGAACCATCTATATACAGTTATTCACTTTGTATTGCGCTACCGTTGATGTTGTTCTTCGGCTTTTATTTTTTGTTGGCTCCAACCTCGGAAAAAGCCATTTTCAATAATTATCTGCGTTCCCGGCGAATTATGGGGGTAGCCATACTGTTACTTGCCGCCAACTATTCGGTACATTTCTTTTTTGGAATCAGGTTCAAGAATACCGATGCCGCCATCCTGATGAACCTGTCCACCTATTTTTTGTGCTACTGGTTGTTCAGTTCGGCCCTCACCACTCTGCTTGACCGCTTTTATATCACCAAACGTCGGTTACGGACGCATATCTGTCTATGGATACTGTTTTCCATCCTTTCCGGCATCGTTCTGCTGTTGTTACCAAAAGGTGGTTTACAGACAACGGTGATGTTTGCCTTGGCCGCATGGTTGGTTATCTATGGGCTGTTCTTGACCCGTAGGCTTCTCCGGGCCTATCACAGGGTCATCCGCATTTTCGATGACACCCGTGCGGACGACATCGGTGCCTATATCAAATGGCTTTCCATTTTCACCTACTGGGCTGTCACATTCGGGGTGGGATGCGGACTGCTGACATTCCTGCCTGATGAATACGTCTATATCTGGATTCTGTCATCGGTACCGTTTTACATTTATCTCTTCCTTTGCTATCTGAACTATCTGCTGTTTTACGAACAGGTGGAAAACGCGATGGAAGATGGCATGACTTCTGAAGAGGAAGACCTGTGTGACACCACAAACCGGGAACAGGCACAGAGGCAGGATACTCCTTTTTTCCATGCCGAAATAGCGAAAAAAATCAAAGGTTGTATCGATGCGGACGGTTATATCCGGCCCGGCCTTACCATAAAGGAGCTTTCAGATGTGCTTCATACCAACCGTACCTACCTGTCCGGGTACATCAAAACTACGTATGACATGTCGTTCCGCGATTGGATTATCGGACTTCGTATAGAATATGCGAAACGTCTGCTTGCGCGATTTCCGAGGTTGACGGTTGCCGACATCTCCGAGAAATCCGGTTTTTTGTCACCAAGCCATTTTATAAGGCTGTTCAAGGAAAATGCGGGCTGTACCCCTAAATGGAGGAAAACAGAGGCGGAATAATACGGTGTGTTATGGATGGAGGAATAGCCCAAACGACAAAAAATAGCCTAAACTACAAAACTAAAATGTTCTAAACCACAAAGATGTGCGATTCTGACAATTGAGACAATTTTTATAGGCAAGAATCGGGCTGAATTTAAATCTTTTCGCTTATTTTGCACTTGTCGGTTGAGCCTGCGTCATCTCCAAAAAGAGTAAAACAGGGTTTTATGGGTGATTTTAACGTGTGTAAAAGAAAATGCTACCCAAATAACTTCAAATAAAGACAACTCTATTTCAAGCGGCAAATGAGTTCTACAGCTTGAATTTGAATAATACAAACAATAGGATTCTCCTTTAAAAAGTCATGAAAAAGATTCATTTACTTCATTACTTATTGTTGTGCTACATGGTTCTTGCGGTAGCTACATCGTGCGGCGATGACGAGGATGACTACGCCCCCGACAATGTAAATGATCCCGAGAAACTAACTGATCCTTTGCCTACTACCGACCAGTTAGGCGTAACACACAACAACACGCTTTATTACCTTTCGTTCTGGAGCAAAGAAGACCATATGATATCCGAGAACATGATAAACCGTTACAAGGAGGCGGTTCCTTATGCTCCGGGAAAGAAGATGGAGGTTGGCGACGCGTTCTTCTTTACCCGGCAGGACATTGACCGGATTCAGTCGGATACCGATTTGCTGGCTGACATCAAGGATATGTTCCATAAGCGGAGCATCGTGATGATGATGGAGGGAGGAACGAACGAGGATTTTAATACCGTCTGCACGTTGCTGGATTGCTATAATCCTTATGCGAAGGAAGATGAGTCTTATTCGGACGAACTGCCGCTGTGGGTATTTTCTGGACCGCTTCCGTCGGCGAGCGGATTCTATTCCAAGCTCAATGCGCTCAGTACTGCTACCGGAGCTGATGGCAAAGAATCTGTACAGACGATTAATGAATACGGGCAGGGATTTCATTGCGACATGACAAGTCAAAGTTTACAAAGAGCCCTGGAACCGAAAGCTCCGTCAAACGGTTCGTCGGATTTGAAAAACTTGATATCTGCCTATATCGTTATCGGTCAAAATAGCTATACCGCACCTCCTGTTCATGGACATGAAGGTAAAGGGACAACCGATAATTTTCAAGTAGAAGCTAAGATATGGACCGCTTATAGCAAAGACCGGAAAGAACATTTTTATTTGGTAAATCTGGGTTTTATAGCCTATGTAGAACCTTCTTTTTATGGAGAATGGCATACCAAGGTCAGTACTCTGAAAATGAAAGGGTATGGCTTTTGCCTGACTGACGTAAATTTGGAATTCGCTCCGGTTCACCCGAATGGTGCCATTATTCATGCACATTCCCCGCAAACTACGGAACGCCAGAGCTCTTATACCAGCAGTGTCTCTTTCGAGTTAGGAGGAAGTGTCAGTGTCACTGGACCAGAGATTTCAGGAGGAATAAGCATTTCCAATAGCCATACGGAAACAATAAATGATATTGAAGTTATCAATAGAACCAATCCGGCCCAAGGAAGCCCACAGCTTAGGTGGTAGTTTAATTTACGCGAACCTTCTTCACATTTTAATATGTTTTGTTACGCGTCGAGTGCTGTCAATGGAGGTGCTAAGGCCGGGATAACCACTTGTAGCTTGTCCACAGATTTTATTATTTCTGTACCTGATGGAGCTGACAACGAATGGAAAGTAAGCATGTATCCAACACTGAAAACATATTTCTTTAGTGACCTTTTTGGATTCCATGATCAATATGAAACGCTATTTGATGATGCGGCAGAAAGCTGGATTGGCATCGAAAAAGTTTTTAACTTGCCGACTGTCGATCTGAAAGATGAATGATTTGTTACGTTGATATTAATAATTTCTAAAGTTATTGGATTATGAGAAAAACATTCTTGGTGATGAGCAGGCTTATCGATTTATTTGTGGATATCTTGCCTATAGATGAGCTTGGGTTTAAACATGTCAAACTTCAATCAGAAGGGAGACCACCGTATAATCCTGCAACATTACTAAAATTGTATTTATATGGTTATAAGCACTCAATAAGATCATCAAGAAAGTTGGAACACTTCCTGTAAAGTAAATGTGGAATTATGGTGGCTATTAGGAGGCTTAATGCCCTCTTTTCGGACAATTGCTTATTTAAAAAAAAATAATGCGGAGGCTTTTAGAAAAGTCTTTAGGCAGTTTGTCCTTATGCTAAAGGATATGGGTCTGATAGAAGGCGAAACCATAGGTATAGATTCTTTCAAGATATTTGCCCAAAATAGTCTCAGAAACAATTATACACAAAAGAAGATAGACAGACATCTTGAATATATAGATAACCGTATTGAAGAATTTGAAGTAGCTTTAGATAAGACTGATAAAGAAGAAGAAAAAGAACTTCTTAAATCTAAGATTAAATTACAACAAGACAGGCGTAAGAAATACGAAACTCTTGATACGGAATTGAAGAATAGTAATGATACTCAAATAAGTCTAACAGACAAAGATTCAAGAGCATTAATGTTAACCAATAATGTATCAGGAGTTGAATATGCGGTTCAAGCAGCCTTTGATAGTAAACACAAATTATTGGTTCACTCTCATATTGGAGCATCAACTGATAAAAGAGAACTATCAACAGCGGCATTGACCGTCCAGGAACTACTACAATTAGATTCGTTCAACACACTTAGCGATGCCGGTTATACTAGCGGCGACCAACTACAAGCCTGTAAATATTCAGGAATATGTACTTATTCATCGCCTATGCCATCAACATCACCTAATTCGAATTCCATACCACTGGTTGAATTTCATTATATAAATGACGGAGATTATTATATCTGCCCTTGTGGAGAACAAATGACAACAACAGGGAAATGGAGAATCCGTCCCAATTATAGATCAAAAGTATATAAAACATCAGCTTGTGTAAATTGCTCAATAAGAGAAAAATGTACTCAAAATCAAAATGGCAGAGTAATAGAAAGAAGTGAATATCAAGATGTAATAGATGAAAATAACGCCAGAGTTATGAATCATCTGTTGCAAGGGCGCGCAGCAGACATTCGTAATGTCGCACAACTTCCGCCTCTTCACCGCCCTGACGGGAACTGCCACAGCCCCCCAAAAACAGTCCAAACAAAAAGACTAAAACAGTTGATCGTTTCATGGTGCTGTTTGTTTAATGGTTAAATTACTGGTCATGCACACAACGGACACTACCGCCCAGCAGATAATGATAACCATAATATTCATTAAACCCTGCAGGTAACCCGGCCGGACTATGAATGTCATTACCGGCACCATGCATTAAGGCCCATCTATTACGATTAACCCTATATGTGGGCGCTGTTTTTCCAGCTCCGATATCAGGATTCCAATATATTCCTGTATGTAATACAGAGGCAGGAGAATGTCGTTGAGGTGATGAATATATCATTGGAGTTTGTGTCCAGATAGCTAAAACGCCTTCTTCATATCCACCATCGGGGGCAGATATGGCTGGAAAAGACTTAGCTATTCCCGCACCGCTTTCTATCAATCGAGTAAATACAACAGGATAAGAGCCTGTTATAGACTGTATCAGATTAATAACCTCCCAAGCCGTAGGGAGTCGCCAGCCATCGGGGCAGGCACGTTGGGGAATACTGCCATAATAAATGGGTCCGACCATAGCTGGTGCCAAAGAATATGAACGAGGACGAGCAGCCATATTAGGACCTCCTTCCCTACTGGCGTCTATCATCCAACAAACACCACCATTACCCATACGGGTAGTCTGATAGTTACTGCCACCGATACGCATAAGTTTCATGGAATTTCCGAAACCACAAGCCGGTTGCTGGCTTACATGCAAACGATATTCCAATTCGTTAGCAGAATTTCCTGTTCGTATGGAAAGGACAGCACTACGCATATTCTGGGTAAAGTTCTTACTGTTTGCCGAAATAGTAACCGTGGCTGGTACTCCCGCTGTACCCGAGGTTTGGCTGAGTGAAATCCATGAAGGTTTTCCGGTTATTTGCCAATTGGTATTCTCTGTAGTTATATTTACGGGTAATGAAGCGACACCTATTTGGATATCACCGTCAAAAGCGAACACCCGTTTGTCCACCGTCAGCCGTTTGTTCCCTCGTACTATTACTTCTTCTTGTACCTCGTTCCACGGCACGATACGGCATTTAAGGGTATGGTTTCCTTTGAAAGCTTCCTCGGGAGTTTGGGCCGGCAACCCGTCCACACTTTCCACTTGTACTTTATATTCATGATTACGCAGAATATCCATCGGCACTCCCGAACCGTAGTCCTTGAAGTCGAGGCGGTAGTAACCGTCTACCGACGGCTTAGAGCCGGTGAGATACGGCTTCACGTGCATAACCAGACAAAGGTCGTCCAGCGCATTCCCGCCCGAGGGGCGGTTCTTGTTGTCCACCTCGCACAGGTAGAACGTCTTTTGTGAGCCGTTGAAAATACCGATATTCCCGGGTGACACATCGCTGTTCAATGAGGTGAATGTACCCCGTGTCTGCCGTGCCCCGACGGGTACGGTGGGAGTATTCACTTGCTTGCCCGTCACATTATAGTTGTCCGGTGCAATGCGTCCTTTTGCCCGGTAATTGTACAGCCGCAGATCGTTGTAATAATAGAAAAAGCCTTTTAGGTCGGATTCAAGAGGATTGATAAGCGTGAACTTAGCTACCGCACGTATCATCGTCACCTCTTGGGGAGCGCCAGAGGGAGAGAAACCTTCGCCCACCGCTTGGTTGGGAAGCTCGCCCCACATGGGTATGCCATTCGTAAAGTCGGGTGCGGCATCCGTTCCGACATCGAATGCCAGGCGGTTCATTACCCCCTCTTTCTGTTCTCCGAATGCAGCAGCAAGGGTATTCACCTGCTCACGGACATTGGCAAGCACCACGAGTGTCTGATGTTCGGGAGCTCCCATCAGCTGTACACGTACGGTTTGTGTGCCGATATCGTATGTACCCTGTGCACGGTAGAAGAATGTACCTTTCTTTATATTCGTAGGATCTGCAGGATCAACCTTGAATGAAAGTACATCTACAGTATTGATTCCATTTTCATCTATAGCACGTGTCAGCGGCGCACGCGTTTCGGAACTTTGCGAGGTGTTCATTTCAGCAGCCTGTTTTGAAGCACCGGTTTTAAAGTTCAGGTAAATAACGGCTGTATGTCCGTTCGCTTGCGGCACCGACTGCTCCGCATCATCACTGCAAGCGGTCGGAAGGAGCGCCGCCATTGCAATCCACAGCACAGCTGAGGCATGTCGCCTCCACAGATATGCCACACGGGTGAAACCGGATAAACCGGAAGTCTGAAATCCTATATTCATTTTTCTTCTTTTTTTAGTAATATATCTATTTTTTATATCAACTTTCTTACAAACTAAATTGCATCGGTCATATACCGTCTTACTTATTTATCGGCGAACAGACGAACGGAAAACCCGTGGTGTTTAACGTCTCTGTAGTTCGCGAACGCAGAGTACGAGTAGAAAGACACGTTCCAAGCATTGCCGAGGAGGCTGGGAAACTCCGTGCTCGACCAATACCGACCATATTCGCCTCGGGCTTCGAGCAAACCACTCGAAATGAACGTTGGGAAGGAGATATAACCGGCAGCCGGAAAAATACGAACGACAGCCTCGGAAGTATGGCTATCCCACCAAGAATCATTATTGATAGTGCTAATGTTTCCTGTAAATGCGCTGCCCAAGTAAACACAATCCACTTTCAATAGGGAAGTAAAGTCATGGTTGGCAAACGAACCCACGCGGGTGTAACGGTAAGCACAAACCATATTATTATCAGTAGCAAGAGGGAAATCGGATAGGGAAGAATCATCGATAGGATTACCGGTACCTTGTTTGAAACGCAGAGCGTAACAAACACCGTTACCCGAAGAGAAATAATCGTTGGCGAAAGTTTTTTTGATGCCACCGAACTCAATAGCCTCGTTGACATTAGAAGTATTAGTAGGGGAATCATATTGGGTATTACCGCTGTAGGAGAAAACGCCCGTCAACTCCCAGCGGGAAGGCAGGTGGTAACCATAACCGGGATGCCCCAGTTTAAAAAAGACATCATCAAAGAGCTTCTTGGCATTTGGATTGTAAGTATCATTATTCTCTCCTGTGAGCACGTACCAATTATAATAACCGGATTGGTCATTGCTATGGCTCGAAGCCCAATGAAGATTAGGGTCAGTCTGGGCTGCAGTGGGAGAAATACCCGGAGGAACGGAAGAAATGAAAGGAGAATTATAGATAGAGCCACCGGCGAGGTTATATTCGGCAACATAATCCAAAGGCGTACCGATCTGCTTAATATTGATTTTAGTATAAAGTCGTCCAGCCCGTATCTACAGATAACCATCCTTGAATCCCTTGCCATTCGTGATGGCCTGCAATTCCTCCGTAACCGGATTGGTGAGAGTGGCGCCAGCCGCCCCACTGTTTTGACTGGGTTTCAGCCATGAATTAGAAACTGAAATTGTTGTTCCGTCGGCATTATAGGCACCGACCTTCCACCCACTGGGGTAATTGGTGCGCACAGAAAATTTGTTCTGTGTGCTTGTGGCATCGTGCTTGCCTTGAAGTGTCATCGCCGTTCGGGTCACTGCCAAGAAATGCCCCGATTCATTGAACGTTATATCTGTGAATGCGTCTATCACGATGGGCACTACTACGATGTTATGGTTGGTAAAGTTGTCCGGGCTGGTTACAGCCTCGTTCAAAGTGGCAAACCCCGGCCCTTTCACTTCCTTGATGGTGAAAATATAGCGGTGGTTGCGCAGAATGGGCATGTATTTACCCTTTTCGTAAGGACTCGTGCCACCGCCCTTGATACCGTCCCATGTATAATCCATTCAGTAGTAGTATTCTCTTCCTTGATAGGCAAGATTTATAACTATACAAGGACGGCTGCCGCCGGAGATAGCCGACTGTTCATTCAAATAATAAGTGATGACATTCGGAGATGCGGTGTTTGCAGTTCCCTCAAGCGGGTGCCCGCCACTGACTGCTGGCTGCGATGTGGCAGGCAGTGTGGGAGTCATGTATCCCGACTGTGAAGCGGTGGTATTGTATGTAGCAAGATCTACCCAAACGCGTCCGTTGCCTACGGAATTGACGAAGTAAACCTTTCCCGCAGCTGTCGTGGCTCCCGAAGTTGTAGGATTGATGATATCCACCTTCGCCAGCATGCGGATAAGCGGTATTTCCTGCGCAATGGTTTGCGACACACCGGCTTTCAGTTCAAAGCCTCCCGCCGGGGCATGCTCGCCGTACATGGGTATGTATGTGCCCGTACCTTCTTGTCCGAACCTACCCACGACTTCCACTTGCTTAAGAGCATCATAGGTGGAACCGGCTGTTATATTTGCCAGTTCTGTTTGGGCATTAGCTATGAGAGCTATACGTTTGTATCTGCCCGCAATAACGGGCACAGAGAAGTATTTCGTATCCGAAGAGCCTGAAAGTGTATGCAACGAGCTGCCCAGAATCTCATATTTCACCTTGACTTTCTCCGTACCGCCTTCATCGGCAAACATCAGTACGGTAATCTCTGTTATCCCTTTCTCGTCTACACCACGAGTATTCGCCGCCCGGAAATCGGGAATCCTGACAGAAAGTGTCACTTCGGCCGTCTCACCTTTGCCGGACACGGGCGGAACAGGAAGAATGAGTTCGTCTTGCCGGCACGAAAGTACGAGCGGCAGTAATAACAGGACCGACAGCAGGTTGCGGAACGGTATGATGATTGAACTACTTGGCATAATATATTGTTTTATGATTTGCATTTCATGATTGACCGGTGCGTTTTTTACACTCCTCCGGGTTTTACATTCTGATTTTCCCAATTCCTGATCGTTATTTTCGCATGACCGTTTGTAAAGGTAATCTCGATAGGAATGGTTACTTCAATATCTTCCTCCATCGGTATGTGGTAGCGGGCAATAAGCCCTGCCAACGAAATCGGGGGCACGATATGGTTTCCCGTGGTGGGATCGATAATTTCCACCATGCCGGGGGTATCGGCCTTGAAACGGGGGATGTCAGTCGTGGCATTAGCATGGCGGTTGGTGACATCATATGCTACGGCAGGCTGGAATGTCTTGTTCCGGCTTACGGACTGGAGACGCCATGTGCCCGAGGTTTCGTCGAACACCGGTCGCAAGGCTGACTCCATGCCCGTGATGTGTACCACAGGCTGCACGCTCACACCATCAAGGTGAAGACTTACACGGATAGTGCCGGGGCTGAAATTGACAGTATGGTCTCCAGTCTCGTGCTCACTGACCGTAAGTGGCGTGACAGCGAAAAGAAGCCGATCAAGCGTGGGGATGGAAGCGGAAGTCTCCGCATGCGGGTGTGAGGCGGAAAGGTTCCTTATGGTTTCTCCTTCGGAAAAGCCGCCGAGCTTGGTCTGTGCATCCGAAGCATTCGCCCAGAGCACGACAGTGTAGTTTCCCTGCGGCAGATACATCTCAACACCCTGCAAACGGTCAAGTTCACTCTTCTCCAGCGTCTGCATATGCTCAATACTGCCATCGGGACGGTACACACACAGCCTCACCCTCTGAACACGCTCTCCGAAAAGGTCAGCGGCAGAGCCGCGAGGCTTGTAGGTAAATCGTAACAGGGTATCCAGAGGGCAGCCCTCCAGGGACTCCCTGATGCACCTCGACAAGACTAAGGTTAAAATACCGGAAAGCATCAGGAAGCGTATAGCTTTATACAATTTCATGCGTAGTATCTTTTAGGTGAATAACTGTGGTTATGACTTTATATGAATATACGTGTTATGATTTAACAGGTTATAGAAATACAGGTCGTGAGGTCAGGGCAAAAGACACCCACGACCTGCTTACATTCCGCCGTGCGAGAGGAACTGGTGAACTAGTAAAATGAGCTAAAAATCTCCTCTACGCAAACGGACTTGTAAAAGAAACAAACAAATACAATATACCTTGATGGTATGACAGTTAGAGATTAGGCTTGACAGGAACGACCGTCCAGGCTTTTACCGTCACCTTCAACCAAACGCTGACAGCACTGGTATTAGGTATTGTGGAAAGGTTGCTCTCGTCAAATGTAAAGTCGGCTTTCGAGATAGTATAAATCTTTCCTTTTTCCAGTTCTACAATATTGCCACTGCCATCTTTGAATCCTCTCACGGTGATAAACTGGTCACCTGTGCCGAAATTCACGCTGCTGCCGGCCTTAGCAGCCAAATTACTCAACTTAAATACGAGCTGGAGTTGCTCGTTCGCGTCAGTACTGTTACCGTTAGGAACAACCTGATATGCCCAACGTTGCCCTGCAGTTGGCGGAATGACTTCCTTTGGGATACCTGTAGCAGCGACGGCAGACTGGTCAAAGAGTTTTCCAGCGTTAGCAGGGGTGTAAAGCCCCTGTCCTTGAGCATAGGCAGCAGGAGTAGCACCATATTGTACTTTCGTTCCCACAACGGTACCGGCCAGGTTGAACTTTTCAAAGAAGTTATTCACATAGATTCCTTCCAGCGTAAAACCATCCACCGCACTGGAGGCCGTAGTCGCCAGACCTTCGATTTCGACACGTGCCACGGCAGGACCGATTTCCACTTCGGCATACTTGTCACCGTCCGTTATTCCAGGGGCATAAGGCAGGGCCGGACTACCGGTAGTCCATGTCTGCAGGGGTTTGTCATCGCCGCTCAACACCACATCCGCAACTGCAGACTGGCTTGTGATTTCCAGTTGTACAGCTTTCAATGCAGCTACGGTTCCACCTGTAGGCAATGAAGTTCCGGCAGGAATATTACCACATACCGTTACAGTGGTAGCCGCCGCGGGTACATCCGTTATTTGGGTACCGGTAGTCAGATTCGCAATCGTGATGGGAGTGGTTGTAGTCGCGTTCACATATTTCAGAATGCTGGTCCCGTCATGGAAGTATACATGCAGATTACTTACCGTAGCAACCGTTCCCGAGGCTACAGGAGGCTCGGTCGATCTCGTCAGCGTCGGCAACTCCAGCTTCATGAATACGCTTCTCGCTTCCCCGTTCTTTACGTCAGGCACTTCGATGTCATCGTTACTGCACGCGGTGAATGCTGCAGCCATAGCAACCATTGTAAACACGCTTAACAAACTTTTTTTCATAATCATTGTAATTAAATTGTTAATAAAAAAATAAACACTAATAAAACACTTGTTAATATTTAATTCGTACTTATACTTTTTTTCCTGTTTTGTTCTTTCTACTTTTTACTATTTCCCTTCCGCTATCCTGTCCAGTTCCATACGGAGCCCGAAGAACTTGGGAATGAGGTCCGACAGTTCCGGATCCAGGGGAATACGCAGGACAAGATTGGGATTCATGCGGCAGGCCGCAAGCATATGTTCCACTGCTAAGTAATCATCGCCCTGCCGGGCGCTTACCACAGCATGCAGGTATTCCTTGCGGGAATCTACGGGTAACTGGTCTAAAAGAGCGGAAGCCTCTTTATGATAACCGAGCTGTGTCAGGCAAAGGGCGGTGTTATAGTCAGGCCGTTTTTCCAATATCGGCAAGGCTTGCCGGTATTGTCGCTCTGAAAGGAGCCGCAAGGCTTCGGCATACTCTTCTCCCTGCGGAGTATATACGGGACCGCTTGCCGCAAGAGAGTCTGTCTCCGCAGAAGCTATGACATATTGGTCCAGAGCGGAACGGTCAACCAGGTCGCTAAGCGAGGCCACAATGAAGAGCAGCGTGTCCGAGGCGGCAGGCCGCCATGTGCTGCGGTCGGTGGCTTCCACGATAGACTCTAGCCGCACACGGAGCTTTTTCATTCCATCGGTGACGGGCAGAGAATATACATAGTTGTAGATATAATCATGTCCGGAAACTGAATCCGAATTCTGGCGGACCATCACGGAGTCGATATAGGGGAAGGGAATCATACGCCGGCGGATTTCATCACGGTTACGGTCATTCATCTCATTTTCGGCAATCCGGTCGTAGAAATAACGGTGGCGGGAGATGTCCATCGAATCGGTGGCGGTGAGGACATAGTTGTGTATGTTGGACAGGCTGCGCCCCCCCGTTATAAAGGTCACGGAATTTCGAAGGTACACGATCGGCGGTAAGCTCGCGTTCCAGCCGGTACATCGGCCAAAAGGAGGCCGTACGATGATATTTACGGTCATAGGAGGCCCACAACCCGAGCGTGTCACGACCAGCCACATAGCGCCGTACGCTTTCTTCGATCCGCTTGCGTTCCAGGCGGTGACGGAGTGTCGCACGGTTGGCCTGCGTACGCGTGTTCCAGAAATTCTGGCGTTCAAGGGCAAGGCGTTTCCACTTCTCGTAGGCAAGCTGACGGTCGCGCTCCTTGCCGTAAAGTTCATAGAAGAACCTCTGCCGGCAGGCGATATCCTTATTGATGCCTTTACGGTCAAGATACACACTATCATAAGCCGAAGGATCGACAATTCCATTAAGAAACAGCCTGTACGCCTTATAGTCCGCTTCCTGCATGCGGGTAAAGGAAGAACCGGAAAGCACAACAGGTGGTAGCGGGAAGCCTGAACTGTCAGAGGTGCAGAGCATCGGGGTGAGTGTGACACGCCAGCAACTGTCAATCAGGAGGGAAGGGACATGGATATTGAATTCCAAACGCACGGAACCTTCCCGCATGGTGACCTGCTTGACGACCGTGCGTGCAGCGACGATGTCAACACCGCCCAGGTGTATGGTTTTCCATACGTCATCCGTACTGTCGGAGACCTCTTCGAACTCACCGGGAAGAGTGTCCGAAGAAGTGGTGAACCCCACCTGTTCGGCAAGCACTCCGGAAGGTGCGCTCTCCTCGTGGGGAAGAAAAATATTAGGACGGCCGGACTGCATAAACAGCCGCATAGTCCGCGGTTCGCGGGAAGTGGAACAGGACACGGCCAGTAACACTCCCGCGCAGAAAGCGGCGGCCGTTATGTGGGATTTGAGATACTTATTCATCATTCAACTTTTTATATCTTGTTTCAACAGATAAGATGGTTTCAGAAAAGATAAACCAGATTAACGGCGGTACGTGTGGGTGTCACATAGACACCGGAGCCCTTGCCGGTACGCTTACCGCAGTTCACGCAACGGTAACGTTCCCAGTCGGCCCAGACAACACCGAGACCCAGTTCGAACTCCAGATTCCAGCGACGCGAAAGGGGGCGCACCAGCCCCGCAGAAAGCCCGCCGCCGAAAGCTGTGCCTTCGTAACGGTAGCGATGTCCGAACAGACCACCCGCATTATATATGGAGAACACACCGTGGAGCCCGATAAAACAACCCCTTCCGTAAGTTTCGCGCATCCAATAACGCACACCAGGCTGGACTGTGAAGTTTTTAAGCTTGCCGTCATCCCAAAGACGGAAAGGATTGTACTGTACGGGAAGATGGGCGGACCAATGCGTGGAAAAAGCCATGGAACCCTCCACATTCAGATTCCCCGTACCTAAACCCACCAGATTGGTTCTGACAGAATAAAACTGCGCGGAAACCTTGTCTGAATACACAAGGCAGGCCAAGACACAGGCAAAACATAAAAAGTACTTTTTTCTATTCAAATTCATAATTCAAACTAGGATAACTCAAACTTTAAGTGGATAAACAAAACATGCACCCAAAGTAAACGGATGAAAAGCTGTGTCATCATAATAAGACTGTTCTTATTCTACGTGCAACCTGTAAAAATGAAGTATTTTAATGAACAAGAAACAGTTTTATATTATCACATCTGTTTTGTTTTTCCTGGTTGCAAAAGTAATAACACATAAATCACGAGTTACAAAATGAAACCACAAATCTAACGTCCGCATTGCATAAAACATTATAATACAGAAACATAAAGACTTCGTTCTTCTTATTTTTCTAACACGACGCTAACAGATGATTTACAACCTTAAAAAATATAGGGCAATCAATAAGTTTCTGACAATTGACTGGAATAGTAACAGATATTATAATGAAAGCATCTTCATACTTTCCGGACATACCTCCCAGGAGAATTAAACCTGTTATGGCTTACCTCCATGACAAAACCATTCTACAATTACATCATTCCGGTATTATGGCAAAAACAATCTGAACATATTCTAGATTTAATTACCGGATGATGCATTAGTCATTGGAACCTAGTATAAAGTTGAAATACCTATCCCAGAAGGCTTAAGAATAATTCTTTATTAGCTGTTTCCGTAGATTTAATACGTGATTTGAGCCGTGACTTGCGAGCGTATACATTAGCCACCGTATCCTTCATGAATAAGCTAATTACTTGCGGTGAAAATCCTACAAAAATATAGCATAATAACCTGGTGTCGGAAGCTTTCATAGTTGGAAAATCTTCCTTGAGCTTGTACATGGCATTGTCATGACAAGTGTTTACGATTTTTTCCAGTTCTTGCAGTATGCCATTGTTTTCTGCAAAATCTGTAATTATCTGCTTTACTTCATTAAATATGACTGACTGTTGCGATGTTGTATTTTCACGTTCATAGTAGGTCTTTCCAAGTTTATCGACAATGTCAAAGCGTGAAGCAGCCAATCCTCTTAAATAACTTTCCGTAGTCTGCTGTTTTTTTCACGCGTTCAGTAAGAGCCTTGTACTCGGAATTGGCTTTCTCTGTCAATAACAAATAATGGTTGGTACGATCACGTTGCATGCGTAAACGTTGGCGGACGATATACCAGGCAATTCCAATAATAAAAAAGGTAGCGGCTGCTATAGCTATTTCCCAGACAGTCCGGTTTTTCATTCTGTATTGGGCGAATTTTGTTCGCTCTTTAAAATAGTCCCGCTCGACCATACCGGCGGAGAATTGCATGTTTGAGCGCATTATTGAATCGTTCAAGTAGATATAGCGATGTACATTGTCCGTTGCTTTTTCAAAATTTTTAGCCTGCGCTTCGATATGGTATGCAGTGTATTGTAGTTCTGCCATGTCGCAAATATCAGTAGTGTGCGCCTTTGCAAGCTCCAGATAATACCGTGCACTGTCTATATGATTCTTCAAAAGACTTACATCTGTCAATGTGTGATATCCATATACCGTATCCTGTCGGGCGGAAAGTTCGATTCGCTGTAACAGGTCATTGGATATATGCCGTTTGGATATCACATATAGTGATGCAAGATTAGTAAGGCTGACTTCTATCAGATTACTGTTATTATGTTCATCGGCCAAGTCAAGAGCCGCCGAATACAGCCTTATTGCTTTTTCTATATCTTTTGAGTGAAAAGTAGCGGCTGCCATGTCAAGGGTTGCCTTTGTCTCCTCCTGGATATCACCCGATTGGCGGAAATTATTTCTGGCTTCGTGGAAATAATGATATGCCCGGCTGTAGTTCATTTGTTTATAATATACTTCACCGATCTGTCTGTATAAAAGCCCTTTGTAATAAGATTCATCGGTATCTGTCAGTTTCTCTTCTATTTTGAGAAAAAGACGTAATGCTCCCGGTTTATCACCTGTGCGTAATTTAATTCTTCCCCAATAATATAGAGTTTTACACTGGTGACGTAAATCTTTGGGGTAATGTTTATAATATTGCCAAGCCTGGCGGATCAATGAATCGTCAGTAACTTTCATTTGTTTTTTTTCCAAAGCTTCGGAATAGAGCAATGCATATCTGGCCTGTTCAGCCCGGTTGCCTTCTGGTTTGAGTTTTTGTAGTATTGCTAATGCACTATCCGGGTTGTTCTGCATTAGCTTTTCAGCCTCACTAAGGCGAGGGGTCTGTTCCCTGTTATAACAACCTGTAAAATAGAGAATAGCTGATAGTCCAATTATAATTTTATATTTCATATTGCGAATATTAGGAGTAACAAACACATTTCGATGCGGAAAGCTTTTATTAGAAGAAATATAATTATTATTACATTCTTTGTATCTCAACAGAAACCATAAATACTTTTTTTGCATGATTCCCTGCATGATAGTTCTCAATTCCTATATATACCATTTCCAAAAACAGACAATAACCAAAAAGTTATAAAATATGCAGGCTTGGGAGTTTAGTATTCTTCATCTTATTATCAACTTTAATTATGCGCTGCTTTATACCATAATGTATTTTCTTTCAGCACAGTCATAGGATTGTCACTCGGATCGGATGTTGTTATACCGGAAAATGTATTGATAGGAATAATACCTTTGGCCATAGTGTAGAAATTTTTTGTATGGGTTTTATATGGAACAAGATGATTTAGCTGCTCTCTAAATTGGTTTAATAATATAGGATCGTTACAGAGTGAGGTTATATAATCTGCAAAATCATAAAATATTACAGGAGTATAACCATCTAAACGTTGGATTGTTCCCCTCAGGGATTTGTCAAAAGAATATTTACTATTGATACTTTTTATGATGGCTGCCATATTCTCCAGTTCTGAACAGTCCGTTACTGCTAATGTCCCACAAGGCATTATTTCATAGGTTGAATAAAAATTGTAAAATTCTTCACATCCCGATTGATAATCGGGATTCCCCAGTAAATATTCCCCAATAGCGGCATAAGGCATTCCGTATGCCATCATCTCACTGGTAGAACCAATCAAATATTTTGTAACATCCTTTAATTCATAGGCAACCTCTATAGATGACATATAACAGTCATCAAATAGAATATATTCCATTTTCATGCCTGCATTAGCAATACCGGAGGCTAGAGATTTTATATCTGTTTGGTATTCGGCGGTCAGTCCTCCAAAATAACGTGTCAATGGAACACCCTGATATTCCCAATGCATTTTCATGTGAGGTGCGGAACGCACTTTCATCTCATAAACAGGAAGCCATCCCATACCGTGACATCCTATAATCATGGTATAAACAGAAGCCGGAGCAAATGCCTTTACATCATTTAAAATTGCTGTTATCCCATCGATTGTCGTAAAAGGCGGAGACTTATATTTTTTAAGTATTTCACGTTTACATCTCCCGTGAGAAGACACAATTTCAAACATCATGGCCTCCGTACTACCGGTAGAAATAAAAACAATTACTTTCTCATTGTTCAGCCCTATTTTCGTTATACATTTTTCCAGGTCAGATATGTTATTATAAAAATAGTTCGTCAAATTTGAGGACCATGGCAAATACATGAATAATGTTTTCCGGTTGGCTTCTATCTTTTGATTTTCCTCCTTCTCGCATGAAGAAAAAAGTAAAATTCCTCCCAATAAAAAGATAATGCTAACCTTTACGTAGATTTTTTTCGTTGTTTTCATCCTGCAAATTGTCCAATAACTCATTATTACTTTTTTATTATAGCCTTCCATTGTAAAATCTCTATTTTATCTTAAATGTGAATTGTAAATAACCATTTCCTGATATTCATAGAATCAAATCCTCTTATAATCTTACAATATTATGACTCATTATCTCACAATATATTGAATATTCTAATAAACAGCATGAATTTAATCGTTTATAACACGAGATGATTTTCTTTTCAATGCCCTATGGCAGTTCTCATTGGAGACACTGCCGAATGGCACTTGTTTCCGTTTCATTCTTGCAAAAAAAGATGAAACGGTTTAACAGGAACAACTGCCTGTTGAAACAATACCGGCACCAATGTCACAACAGGCAGTTTTATGGTTACTTATGGCAGTCCAAACCGATTTTCAAAGCCAAATCGCTCCGGCTTCCACATCCCCTGACTTATAAGTGTAAATTATAAACTCTTCAAGCGCTTCTTTCCATGTAAGATTGAAGGTTCCCATAATTGAATGTATGGCACGATTACTTTTTTCATCAAGCCCGTCTTCTTCCACCCCTTCGGGGTTCGTGTCTTCGTCTACCCCCACAGTCTCTTCACGGCTCCAGAACACCACTACCGGAATGTTTAGGTTGATATCCCATGTACCACGCTGGATCAATATTCCGGAAGGTTTATAGAACGGATCAAAAGTACCTGTTTCCGGATTGCCCTTGGATTTGTAGCCGTGATAAAGACGAATTTTCAGGTCGAATTCCTTACGGTCTTTCAAAAAACGGATAACTCCTTTCAAACCTATCGGGTTACTGTCTCCTGTTATTTCAGCTTCCTTGCTATGTTTGGTCTTGTCCCAGGGGGTAGTGTCCACATAAAGATAATCCACCAATTTCTGCGGTTCATTGTCATCGGCTTCCGGCTGACCGTCAAATGTGGGTTTTACATTTTCAGGCGTGAAGAAATGTTGATGAATATTATCCTGCCCGTTTTCTATAAACTGGCTGTTCATCAAATCTCCTTTGGCGTTATAGTAATAGATGAACATCAAATAAACGGGAGCCGGGGTGTATTTCCCATAAGTATAGTAGTCTCCATTTTTCTGCACGTAGAACTTGCTTTGACTGCCTTCGGCAAGCCTCCAACCCTTGCCGGCTTTCAGCTCATAAGTTATTTCCTGAATACGTTTCATGTGCTTGGCCGGAGATTCCGGATTCTGGTGAGGTCCACCGACTTTCTGTATTTCATTCCAGTCTGCATGCAGGTGACATTCCACAAGACGGATAGTCATTTTGGAAGGATCTTCATGCAATTTATTATCTGTCTCATTTTCAGGAATTACAGGATCTTTACTGCATGAATTGAACAACAACGAAAGAGCTGTTCCTATCAGGAACATCAATGCGATTTTACATACATTTGTTTTCATTTTTTATTTATTTGGTTAATAATAATTGTTATAAATCAAAAACTCCAGTTCACTACACAACGTACATCAGATCCCATGTCATGTGCATAGTAGCGTGAACGGTTAGTGTATTCTTTATATTCTTTGTTCAAGATATTGTCTGCCGCTATCATGAATTGTAGTTTGTATCCGTATTTTACAGGACACTCAAAGCTAGCAGCGAACCCCAAGAGGTGGTATGCCGGAGGGGTATAGGGAATAAGATCCGTATTCGAGTCAAACCGGGTCTGTTTTGCCACGAATCGATGTCTGATACTCAAACGTAATTTGGAATGCGATTTGGTTTCGTGAAGCCATGAGAGGTCATGGCTGAAACGGGAAGAGGGGATATAAGGAAGGTAATTTCCTGTCGTCTGTTCATTTGCCCGTATAAAAGAAGCAATCAGGTGATAATCCCATGAATTTATGGGCATGAAGTGAAAGTCAAAATCCATTCCGCGAAAGAAAGCCGGGGTCTGTTTGTATTGGAATACAGGGTATACCCCCGAAATAACAGTGATGGTTTCTTTCTTCGGTTCATCATAGATATAGCCGCTTATCCATTGCAGGTAACCGTCCATTCGGGCACTGAATACCTTATTGCTGTAACTGATGGAAGATATCCATTTATAGCTCCTTTCGGAGTGCATGGTAGAATCTCCTTTGACAAACATTCCGGATCCGAGTTCATTTCCGTTGCTATATAATTCATACACGTGAGGAGCTCTCCAGGCCAGCCCGAAATTAGTGGTGAGCTTCCATTGGTCAGAGAAATGATGATGACCTCCCAGACTGTATGATACGTTATTGAACTTTCTTGTTCCTCCATAGAGACTTCCTGTCCAGTCATAACCACTGGCACGGGTTTCCTGTCCGTCAAAACGAATACCTGCTTCAATTCCTCCTTTACTGTAATTATACTTCCCGATACCATATATTCCCATCTGTGTCTCCGTATAGTTGGGAATAACGGGAACAATACCTGTTCCTGCCTGACTGTGATTATCAATGAACATAATTTGTCCCCCAACCTCTGTTTGCCATGAATTATAATTCAATTTCCAGCAGAGAGAGTTTTGTAATGAGTTTAAGTGCAGGGAAACAGCTGGAATGTCGGAACCCAGACGCCGGATGCGGTTTTCCTGTCGGTCGTCCTTCTGCCAGGAACTTTGCCAGTAAAGATTTCCTGCGTTCCGCATACTGAACTTCATTTTACCAATGGCTGTCTGATGGGTAACTTTTTGATATGGGTATGCGATACTTCGCGTGAAAGGATCTGTGTACAGGGGACGTCCCAATCGGATACGTTCTGCCAGCAGATCTTCACTTCCCATCTGGGCACTGAACATTACTCCCGTCCGGTTGTAAAAGTGACTGTAGAATCCTTCTATTCTTAAACGTCCACGGTCATAGCCGAGTAAAGCGGAGGTATGATGTTCTCTGGCTCCAGTGTTATTTAGAAGATAGTTTGCGGTGGAACGGTCTCCGGAATTTGAATATGTCCCCTGTACTCGCCAGGCAAGGTCACGGAGAAAAGGGAAAGTGCCTTCCAACTGTCCGGTCAGCACATAACGGTGACCATTACTTCCATAAAGTATGGAAGTCTTTCCTTTCAAGGCCTTCTTCCGGAAGGGTAAGGGAGCCTGTTCCATGACAATAATTCCTCCCAAAGCTTCTGAACCATATCGTACCGCGTCAGAACCTTTTATCACCCGAATGGAAGCGTTTCCGTTCATATCCACTTCAGGAGCATGATCAACTCCCCATTGTTGGCCTGTCTGGCGGGAACCATTGTTTATGATTAATATCCGGTTGCCATACATTCCTTGGATGACAGGTTTGGCAACTGTCGTCCCCGTACTGATGGAACTTACGCCACTGACCTGTTCAAGCAGAGAGGTGAGAGAAGTTCCCAATGCGCGATTGATTGCGAAGGAAGTAAGGTTGTTGCTTACCGTATTCCGAGTCACTCCGGAGCACTCACCGGTAATAATGACTTCTTCCAGAATTTTTATCTCCGGATAAAGATATACTGTTTGAATATTCACCTTTTTGAATGCCTCACTCAAATATATATATTGAGATTTGTAGCCCAAACTCTGTACAAGAACTGTATCCTTGGAATTTGTCTTCCAAGGGATAATGATTCTTCCTCCGGTTGAACTGGCAAGGGGTTGATTCTCCAATAAGATGTAAGCTCCTTCAATCGGACGTCCGGTTTCCTTATCTACAACCAACAGTGTCCTATGTGTATCTGATTGCTGTCGGTATTTCTGTGCATACATCCTTGTAGGAGATATTGCACACAGCCAGACAATGAATAGACACACATATTGGAAATATGCATGAAATGTCATACTTTACGAAAATTGTAATGAAGTTATAAATTGTTTAAGATAACCAAAGGGCACAGCATCCCTCTTTCACATGTCATCTTATAATGCATGCAACCCATGAGAGGGATTGTAATAGTTGGACAGGAGGAGCGCGGAGAGACAATAGGGGAAAAGTAACAGTAATGTCCTTCTCCTTTTGGATAAGATATTCAACGGGGTTCTCTGTCTGAACGCAATTGTACTCAAAGCTCTCGGCTTCGGTAAATGAAGATAAAGTGAACAGGCAGATAGCACATTTATCGGCAGAATCATGATGGGAAGATTGTTGCTCATCATGAGATATACATAAATCTTCTTTGTGAACATGAAAGGCTTTCACAAAGAAGAAAGGCATCATAGTCAGCAACAATAAGCATGCCACTATGGCTCTGTATTTCCGCTTTTTTCTTGCATTATCCATTAGGTTGTAAAGATAGCAGATTGCATAATTGTACGCAATACCTATAAATGATGATTTTACGATCAAGTACGATTAAATATATTGTCCCGATTATTTTGATATGGGAATCAAATAAATCGACACATCGTTACCGGCTGTATGATAACAGGCTATAATAAATCTTCCTATTTTTATTCCTGTTCATATTGGAGGGCCTGTGTAAGATGCCCCCTAAAACCAAAATGATTCTTCTCCCAGAAAATATTCAGTAATGATCTCTTGATAAGTTTTGACCGATGAGCATTATTATTTTAAAATCAAGTACTTCGATTCTCATATAATTGTTTTTAAATTCGTTTAAAATTGAACGGTGTCCAATTGTTACGATAATACTTCAGTTCACGTTGATATTTCGAGGACGCAAAGTACGGCTCATTCCCAAAGCATAAGAGAAAGGATTGATGTCGAAATCGCGTTCAAATGTTCCGGTTACCATATTCTTTCTTTGCGGAAGTGTACCTGGAAAGTTTTGGTTACGCCAATTTCCTTGTACAGATATGCCAGCTTTTATCTTGTCTTCATTCCAATAGAAAGATTTTTTTATATTTATTGGTCGAGAGAGGCTACTACTACCCTCCTGAAGTTAGTAAACGGAATCATTTTTTACTTCCTCTTTTTTTCTTATTGTTGTGCATTAATAAATAAAGCTCTTGCAAGAAAAAAAAGGAATATTTTTGTCTTAGATATCATTGTGAATTTCAATTTAAATATAAACACAATATTGGACCGGATCAATTTGTCACAAATCATTTTATAACGAAGAAGGTATGTGTATGGACATATTAAAAAGAATAGCGTCACTCGTCAATACCAAATCATTAGCACCAATCATTTGAAAAACAATATACAAAAAACGCTTTCCGCCAATCTCCTTTAATTGGGCGGAGTTAAGTTCAAATCTTACATTATCCAAATATATATCCTTTACAGAAGAAAAGAGACCATTCAAGACGTTCTTGCTCCATTTATTCTTTTCCCATTGCAATGAATCATGATCCTTAATTACAAATTCCACATACTGTATCCATCTATCTATAGAATTGGAAAACTTATTTTTCACATCACCATAATTACTATTCTTAAGTTTATTTTTCACAAACTCATGCAAATCCGGTGTTGAGTAGGCTATCAACTCATTCTTCAATTCACTTAAGGGTTTAAAACCGGTGAATATTTTATCAAATTCTGCAAGCAACAAGCCACCATTACCCTTTGCATACATGCTTAAATGTAGTGTAAGCATGTTGCCTGTGTCGCTTTTTTCTTTCAGAGTTGTACTGATTTCCACAGCATACGCACTTTCATCATATGAAAAAATGTGACCATTAAATAGAGATGGATTTTCATATATCCCTCTCATATACTTCTGTTTTATAAAATCTGTATTTACAGTAACCTTTCCTTCATAATATTTATTCTTGTCAAACAGAAGTGATATTCTTTTTTTAGACCTACTATTATTGTACCTAAGATAGAAAGAAAGCTGATTTTGCTCATATTTTATATCTTCAAGAACCGTCTTCTCAAGATCTTCCAGAGTAAAAAGATATTTTTCTCCCCCTACATTTATAGAATAAAAGTCCACTAACCGGCCTAAATTCTCAATTGTAAACATGTTCACTTTATGTAATCTGTAAAAGCTATCAAAATCAAGCTTTGCATAATAATCAGCATTTGCTTTCCACTCAGCTTGTGCACCATTAACCATTTGATAATCGTCAGGTTTGCTCACAAAGCCGGTAAAAGTGAATTCATTCTTAAAAGGTGAACCATTTACCGTGCCTGTAACATATAGCACAAATGAGCCTTTTTGATAATCTTTCCTTTTCACTACAGCCTCAGTTATTTTTATCATTTTCCCGTTTATCTGCAGCGTCTCTTTCTGTGCTTCAACAAGTCCTAACGCAACATTTATATCTCTAGACATATCAAATCTAAAATAAGCTGCAACATCCTCTTTAGCCACAGCGGGAACTGATCCGGATTGTTCACTATGAGATTCTTCCTGTTGCCTGGGATGTCGATTCCGGGATTCAATCGGATCATTCTCACCACAAGCAACTAATAACATTATACAGACAAGAAATAATAGGCACCTTTTTATGTTAAAATTTCCTACCTTAAACAAATCACATGTCCTATCACACATAAACATTACTGTCTTTTCAATATATATTGTGCTGCGAGCCGTCCGCTATTGTTGAAGATTTCCGTACTGTCAGACAAGACCACTGCGTCGTCGAGAACTTTATAATATGTTTTGGCACCCGATGAAGGAGTAACCAGTTCAATGATGTTTTCGCCTATCATATTATATACACCGCTCTCTTCAAAAATACCATTCTCCTCACCCAGATACTCACTCCGCAAATCATAAGTTGCATCACTATTAATTTTCAATGTCGTTTTGATGCCACCACAGTCGGCACAAGGTAATATGCCTTCATAGGTGCCATAACAATCTTTGTTTTTGCTATCCACTACTCCGGCAGCACTATTTTCTTGTTGTTTATATTTCTTCCCAGATCCAACACAGCCTGATGTTACTATTATCATGGCTGCTACCAATAAATGCAATTTAATCAATTTCATAATTTAAAATATTTAACATATAATTTGAGGTTAATTATAACTCGCAAGATCATTATATACAAAGACTTATTGTAAATGCATAGCAGTATATAACGAAATTATCTTCGTCTCACTCGCTATGCATTACAATAAAATTAGAAAAAAAAGAAAACTATTTAACCGTCACATTGATAGTTCCCGTTTTCTTATCCTTATCTGTAACTGTAATAGTAGTTTTTCCTGCCTTAACTCCTCTTATGTTGACTTTATTTTCCTTGACTGATACCGTAGCAATATTGACATCTTTCGCAACGGCAGAATATGGCTGTGCACCACCTTTTACTGTTACTATACCATCTTTTCCAACACTCACAGTAATAGATTGTTTATCAAAATCCAGTCCTTTTGGAGTTTTTGGGGTCTCTTTTACAGTTCTTACAGTTACAGCAACTTTTCCTGTAACTCCCTTCCGGTCCGTAATAGTTATCATTGCTGAACCATCTTTTACACCGGTAATTACAATCGCATTTTTATCTGATTTCGCAACTGCGATTTTTGCATCACTTGATTTCGTCGTATATGGTGCAGTACCATTACTAACAGACACAGTAACCGTTTTACCAACTGCAACTTCTACTTTATTAGGACTGATTTTTAAATTGGGCTTATCATCATCCTTATCACATGATACCAATACAAAAGAAGTTAAGCAACAAATCACTAATGCCATCGATTTTAAAAAAGGTTTAGTTTTCATTTTTGATAAATTTAAATTAATAGATAAAATGCTAATGAGTACTCATAAATAAAAAAGTCAGATTTTTCTTACTTTTTCTTTGCCAGCAAAAATAATAAAGCGAAATTGTATTTGAATTATAAAATGATTTTAAAAATCTAACGCCTCAATTCATATACATCTAACAATCAACACCTTAGTGTTATGAAACATTATTTTATCTCACATTGAACTAACATCTGTTCGAAAAGCATAAAAAAACAATATTATTCCAATATCAAACTTAAAAAAATATGTTTCACATTGCTAATTCTGATTATATGGTCAATCTTCATAATAGAGTGATACACTATTATAACACCGACTGTTACAGTATCCCTAACAGTGTTTGAAAAAGACCCTTTTTATGATATTTCACAAATACCATATATTCCCTATAATATTATTCTTAATTAGTGAATGAGCCATTCAAAGTAAAAATTGAATGTATTTTTAGCATATTCTATAAAAATCAAGAAAGGATGGCCAATTCAAAAAGTATTTTATACAACAAACGGAACATTCTTTTTACAAGTTGAAGGTGGTATCACTCAACTATAATTGTGGATGATCAAAAACGTGTGTTCAAACCATACACAATAAATCTTCTATAGCACAAGATTTCTTGAACAGCAAGAGATAGGTACTCGCAAGTCCACGACAAAACGTTTTCCGAGGGGATACTGACGAACTTAAGGATATTGAAATGAGGTACCATACAAAAGTCGGTTGTTGTCACCAATATTATCTTAAAATAACTCATCTACAAAAGCTATGTGTTGTGACATCGTATTGTTAAAAAAACATTGTCATAAACGTCTGACGTCTCTTGATAGATTTACTTTTAGAGGGTATCATATAGCTATCTTCCATATCGTTTCGAGTCGCTTTCTGTACTCATTTGATATCATTCAGGCCATACTCTTGAACATTCACTCATGCAATAGGGGCACTTAAGTTCTAATAAATAGATTATCTCGCTAGCAGTCTCATCTCTCACCACACAGCTAGATTTATTATAAAGTTAAATTCAATGCTCGTGCAAACGGCTGTTTGTTCTGATTTAATGTACTCTTTGTTTGAAGGCACAAAGATATAATGAGTATCTAATATTCAAATAAACTTTGTTTTAAGACTTTTTATGACACAAACAAATACGAATGATTTGAAAAATAAATTGATTCTCTTTCATAAGATGTTCTTTCCTATAAGTTAATAAAAAAAACACTTTATATAATTTTTTTTCTCTTCATTTTTTCGAAAAGCCCCAGTCTTCCATTTTTTATAGAATATCATTTACATATTCCTATTTTTTCCATCCATGCATTATATACCTCATTTTTAGGTGAAGTTCACCCACTCTCTCCTCTTATTTTAGTCAGATTATGCTGCCGTTCTTTTTTTTTCTTCGTGACCTTTTCAATCATACATACCGCATTGAACGTATGTACTCCAAAGAAAATCCAAAATATTTCCACTTCCCTGTTTCTGGCTTTTTATTCTGGTCTGTAAATAATATTATTTCTACATTTTAAAACTTCCTTTCAATCTGGTAGCACTTTCATGGCTGAGTTCTGACCATCAAATCTTACGAAATGGAGCAATTTAGATAGCTCAGACCTTGTACTTAAAGAAGTGTTTTGTAAAACTTTTTAAATTGATATTATTAGTGTAGCTTGAATCCGCAGCAAGTACCTTAATCCTAACTTTGATCAGTTGTTGTAAATGAATACAGTCTTTCAAATGTATTACTTCGTTAAAAGCCGTAAAGGAGATATGTTCTATAAAGGAGATTTCATCTATCTGTATACTGTTGACTTTGCCTCCGAATTAAACGGATTTGTTTTTTCTTGCCTTAATAATAGTCTGGAGGGACTAAATATTAAGGAAATTTGCTAATTACTGACGAATCACATTAACGATTTAGGATTGGTTAGTGAATGAAGAGGGGCAATCTGAACACCACTAAATAACTGGTAACGAATATTACTAGTTAAATATTTAATCAGTTATGAATATGAAAAGTTGATATAGGACTTCAAGACTACCAAGGCCATTTTATTTTCAGGAGAAAAAAATAACTTTTACCCCCCCCAAAAAAAAAGGAGAGGATGTCAAGCATCTGTTGGGTTATTCCCAAGAAAGTGAACAGAGTATGGAAGCTGCTGATTTATTCGTTACAACTTTGACGATAATTTTTAAGCATATCGAGCGGTGTAAAATCTACCTAAACAAAACACGATTTCTTTTATATCTTTATCGTGTATTTTTATTTTAGATTTTCATCGGTTGGATTTAACCGATTGAAGAATAAACTTTTAGCAGAGTATTTGAGAAATAGAGGTAACGAATTAGCAACCGTGCAAATTTCAGCGATTTGCGGTGCTATGTTGTCAAATAACTCTTTGTAAATACAAATAAAATATTTAGTACAATTTTGAAGACATCATTAATAACCTTATTTATATCCATACACCTTTGGTTTGTTTCCCTATATTTATTGATAATCTTTTATTCACATATTTGGTAAATATTTCAATCTACGTAGATTTTATAACTAATAGAGTATAAACAATACAAGCTATTCCAACAAATAAAGCTACGGCAGAGCATTTGGTAAATATTGTATCTTTATTTTTAATACCATACATAAGCCCAATAATAGCACATAAAGGAATACCGACAGGAATAATCGTCAGAAACCAAATGAGTATTTTATGATACCCATTGCTGTTAATACTTTGTTTTTCAAATTACTCATAGCTACCATTCTCATTGCTTGTTACTCTTCGCATCTCTTTCTTTATTCATCAACCGCCAAATAGCTTTCTGATATTTCAACTTGGCGAACATCTCGTCATCTTGGTTATCTATCTTTAAGGTCATTACCCGAATACTTGGGGCAGTGGGATATCGGCTTCTCACTATATCATCCACTAGAAACCCGCATAGTCCGGTAGCCGGTTCTGTAAACAAGAAACCTTGAAACATGAGATTAATATAGTCTGCATTTTCGCAAAGATACGCCTTGTACCTCTTATATGTATCCAACTTCATATAATCTTCTGCACGGCTGCTGAAATTTGGCTTGGCAATTTCTTCGCATAAGGCAGATTCTAATTTGCTGTAGGTGGCAGTATCTAAATCTCCCCACCAATAATGATCTTCGGGATTGACCGACATATCCACCCATTCAGAAGCCTCCCAGTAGTCTATCGCAAACACAATTGAATCGGCTTTCTCTTTGGATGAGTAATAGATGGAATCTTTCTCCCAACCTTTGAATATACTTTCAATAGAATCTATTTTCTCTTTCCTAATTTTATTATATATGTTTTTTAAATCGTAGCCATGAGGTAACGATATTTGAAAAACACCGTTTTCAATTCTTGCATTCACCTTTGGATTTGTGATTACCGTATCGTCAAGTACAAAAGCTATATGTTTGCCAATTGCCTTTTCTGTTTCTTTTGCCCATTTTTTTAGTTTATGCTTGCTTGTTTGCCCCACAATTACGCATGTCCCATTTTCATCAGAATCCATTCGTAACGAAACAAAATCTTTTACTGTTACAATAGACTCTTTAGCAATACTGTCTTTTTGCTGTGATAGGATGTGATACCATCCATTCTCATAGTGGGTTTTATGTATTTGATTACAGGAAGCGAAATAAGCAATTAAAATAAGTATTCCGAATAAATTCTTTTTTTGCATGTTCTTATATAATAAAAAAATAAACTGTTATCTGTTCCTGAATTGTATCCGTCAGATATATTTAAAGCATTATGTTTCAAATTAGCTACTTCTCCAAATATATAAGCAAAAGTAGATTGTTTGCCTTTTTAAGAAGACTGTTCAAATCTGTTTTGATATTGTTTTTCTTGATCACAACTTATAAGATGGATTGTGTATAGTTATTTCATCTCGCCAAGCATATTCCTTGTTTTATCCATATAATTACTGAAATGCGCCTTTACCTGTCAAAAATATATTACCGTAAATAATGTACCGTTTTATCCCAAAAGATTTAAAAACAGTTCTTTATTTACTATTTTTGCAGATTTGATACGTGATTTGAGCCGTGATTTTCGAGCATATACGTTAGCCACCGTATCCTTCATGAATAAGCTAATTACTTGTGGTGAGAATCCTACAAAAATATAGCATAACAGCCTGGTGTCAGAAGTTTTCATGGTCGGAAAATCTTCCTTGAGCTTGTACATGGCATTGTCATGACAAGTGTTTACGATTTTTTCCAGTTCTTGCAGTATGCCATTGTTTTCTGCAAAATCTGTAATTATCTGCTTTACTTCATTAAATATGACTGACTGTTGCGATGTTGTATTTTCACGTTCATAGTAGGTCTTTCCAAGTTTATCGACAATGTCAAAGCGTGAAGCAGCCAATCCTCTTAAATAACTTTCCGTAGTCTGCTGTTTTTTTCACGCGTTCAGTAAGAGCCTTGTACTCGGAATTGGCTTTCTCTGTCAATAACAAATAATGGTTGGTACGATCACGTTGCATGCGTAAACGTTGGCGGACGATATACCAGGCAATTCCAATAATAAAAAAGGTAGCGGCTGCTATAGCTATTTCCCAGACAGTCCGGTTTTTCATTCTGTATTGGGCGAATTTTGTTCGCTCTTTAAAATAGTCCCGCTCGACCATACCGGCGGAGAATTGCATGTTTGAGCGCATTATTGAATCGTTCAAGTAGATATAGCGATGTACATTGTCCGTTGCTTTTTCAAAATTTTTAGCCTGCGCTTCGATATGGTATGCAGTGTATTGTAGTTCTGCCATGTCGCAAATATCAGTAGTGTGCGCCTTTGCAAGCTCCAGATAATACCGTGCACTGTCTATATGATTCTTCAAAAGACTTACATCTGTCAATGTGTGATATCCATATACCGTATCCTGTCGGGCGGAAAGTTCGATTCGCTGTAACAGGTCATTGGATATATGCCGTTTGGATATCACATATAGTGATGCAAGATTAGTAAGGCTGACTTCTATCAGATTACTGTTATTATGTTCATCGGCCAAGTCAAGAGCCGCCGAATACAGCCTTATTGCTTTTTCTATATCTTTTGAGTGAAAAGTAGCGGCTGCCATGTCAAGGGTTGCCTTTGTCTCCTCCTGGATATCACCCGATTGGCGGAAATTATTTCTGGCTTCGTGGAAATAATGATATGCCCGGCTGTAGTTCATTTGTTTATAATATACTTCACCGATCTGTCTGTATAAAAGCCCTTTGTAATAAGATTCATCGGTATCTGTCAGTTTCTCTTCTATTTTGAGAAAAAGACGTAATGCTCCCGGTTTATCACCTGTGCGTAATTTAATTCTTCCCCAATAATATAGAGTTTTACACTGGTGACGTAAATCTTTGGGGTAATGTTTATAATATTGCCAAGCCTGGCGGATCAATGAATCGTCAGTAACTTTCATTTGTTTTTTTTCCAAAGCTTCGGAATAGAGCAATGCATATCTGGCCTGTTCAGCCCGGTTGCCTTCTGGTTTGAGTTTTTGTAGTATTGCTAATGCACTATCCGGGTTGTTCTGCATTAGCTTTTCAGCCTCACTAAGGCGAGGGGTCTGTTCCCTGTTATAACAACCTGTAAAATAGAGAATAGCTGATAGTCCAATTATAATCTTACATTTCATATTGCGAATATAATAATGTGTTTTATTTTTTGCATGGACGATTAGGAATATTTTACCAATATAAATTATTCTTTAACTTATATGATTATCGCTCGCTATTTATATATATTTTTTATTGGGCCTAACAATATATAATTGCTTATTAGCATATTATATAATATGTATAATCGTAATAGTACAAAATAGCAGTAAGTTATTGCTATTCAGAGTAAAAGTATCAGTTCACTCGTTGTTGTTAAAAAATAAACTTGACTACCCTAAAGGTGTAAGTGTAAGTGCTTTTTTGAATTTTATCAAGGGTGTTAGATATGTGTTAGATTATTAATTGAACCATTTTTGCAAACTACTGATTATAAGTAAAATAAAAATCAATGTATTAGATTTATTCTTTTGTCCTACAACTAAAAAGCTCTGCAATCTTTTTACTTTTGCATTCGAAAAAAATAAAACAATAGATTATGAAGAAAATTGCTATTTTATTAGTTTTTACTTTGGGAACATTTATTGTAAATGCCCAATCAGTTGTAGAAGGAACAAAGTTTATGGACAATTGGTCTGTAGGAGTGAATGCAGGAGCAGTTACCCCTCTCACTCACGCCTCTTTCTTTAAAGGGATGCGTCCCGGTTTCGGAGTTGGAATATCCAAACAATTAACTCCTAGTTTTCGGTTTGGAATTTCAGGGAATGGGATATATCAATACAACTCCGAGTAAAACAGCTTTTGATGTTTTAGATGTCAGCTTGTTAAGTAAAATTAACTTAATAAATCTATTTGCAAGCTATCGGGGCAAACCTCGTTTGTTTGAGATAGAAGCTATTGCCGGAATGGGGTGGTTGCATTATTATGTAAATGGTAAAGGAGATGACAATTCATGGTCTACCCGTCTCGGATTGAATCTTAATTTCAACCTCGGTGAAACAAAAGCATGGACATTGGGAATTAAGCCCGCTATCGTATATGATATGCAAGGTGATTTTAATCAGGCAAAGAGTCGTTTCAATGCAAACAATGCAACATTTGAACTGACTGCCGGATTGACTTATCACTTCAAGATGAGTACTGGGAATCATTACTTTACTAAAGTAAAAGTCTACAATCAGAGCGAAATTGATGATTTGAATGTTGCTATTAATGCACTTCGCGAACAGGTGGGCAGTCGTGACAGAGAACTAAACAATGCTAACCAAAGAATTAGCGGTTTGCATAAAGAGTTGGAAGAATGTCGTACAAAGGTCGTTCCCATTGAAACAGTAGTCAAGACTGCCCGCGTTCCGGAATCTATCATTACTTTCAGACAAGGTCGCTCATCAGTGGATGCATCACAGCTACCGAATGTGGAACGTGTAGCCTCCTACATGAAGAAATATCCCGATTCAAAAGTCATTATTAAAGGGTACGCTTCTCCAGAAGGCAATGTTGAGATCAACGCAAAAATTGCTACCGCACGTGCAGAAGCTGTAAAAACAATCCTTGTTAATAAATACAAGATTAATACGTCTCGTATTACTGCCGAAGATCAGGGAGTAGGTGACATGTTTACCGAACCGGATTGGAACCGTGTAAGTGTATGTACTATCGAAGATTGATGTAATAAGAATATTTGGAGTTGTTGAAGGTAAATAAAAAAGGAAGCCCGAAATCTGAGGGCACTGAAAAAGTTCTTTTTCTCCGTTAGCTCCTCTTCTTATGAATTGGCTCCAAAGTTGCATGGCGTATGATAAATTTCATTTGCATGCAACTTTTCCTTATATTGGTAGTGAGTAATCGTCTATTGGTATACATGCACGCTGGCAACGACACTCTCAAAGGAGACTTTGAAAGAATGCAACTTCAGTCCGCTTTTCCCATCTGCTCCGACTACGGCTCGGAGGCTATCGTCCTTCTGATCTTTGACCAAAAGAACTTCTTGGTCTTTGATTTTTTTGCTCATATTACTATGTATTTAATGACGTCAGTAGCGGTTTACAGACAAAAGTAAACAAAAAAAAGTGAGTGCTAGAGATTGTAAATAAGTGAGTATTTGTAGCTTTGATATGATTAGGAGTAGCATATTGAAAGTTATAAATTTCATTTGCTGAATTACCATAAATGGGGAATGGTAAGTAAAAAAATCATCATTTTAAGGTATTGCAACCGAAAAAATATGTGACTAATTTTGCGTTATAAAATAAAGAATTATGTTCTGACCTATGCAAACAACGAAGGATTATATACGTAAGCTATTGCTGGAAACAGCGCAGAAAGCTTTTTTCGAAAAGGGCTTCAAGTCGGTGTCTATGCGTGAGATTTCTAAGTTGTCGGGCATTGGTCTGAGCAATATATACAATTACTATCCCTGTAAGGACGATTTACTGGTTGATGTGTTGCGTCCTCTTTTGGCTGCTATGTACAGGATGCTGGAAGATCACAACCGACCGGAGAATTTCTCCCTTGACATATTTATCTCAGATGAATATCATCGTGCATCTTTGCAGGAGCTTATGGGCATTATAACTCGTTACCGAAGTGAATTAAATTTGCTGTTTTTCTCTACGCAGCATTCTCGCCTCAAAGATTATTTGGAAGAGTGGATTGAGAAGAGTGCCACAATAGGGATGGAATATATGGAAAAGATGAGAAGACTCCATCCGGAACTACATACCGATATTTCTCCGTTCTTCATGCACTTCACCTGCTCTTGGTGGATTAATATGATGAAAGAGGTGGTGCAACATAAGGAACTTTCCTGCGAAGAGATAGAGTGTTTCATCAGTGAGTATATTCGCTTTAGCACGGGAGGATGGAAGAAACTCATGAATGTAAAGAATGAAAGATGAAGGCAGAACTATTGAAACATCCTGTCTGTCAAGAGATAACTAATCAAAACATCCGTTTCTCGTCTTGTCTGCAATGCAAGCCTTGCGGAAATGATTGTACGATTGTAAACAATCGAATCTCTTTTGTATTTGATTCCGAGACAATAGGCATCAGCTACCTTCTGCTCGACTCCACACCTATAGCCTGCATGGACAGATGCTGCAATCTTGTCAGGCAGCGTTTCGTTTGATGCAGGAGTTGGAACGCCGAGTCATTCCAGAAGAATCACTAAATAATAATCAGCATATGAGTATCATCAACATCATCAGCAACGACGAATTAACACTCGTACAAGGAGTCAACGGGCTTTTCTTCTGCGAGGAGTCATGGGTTACGCAAAGCAGGGCAGTCTCCCGTATCGGAAAGGTTTTGCCCAAAGAAATTATTGGGACGAAAGATCAAAGTACCAACATCGTACATCCGCAGACTGACCGAACTAAACTTAGTTGCCAAAAGCATGAAACGTCTTATTTCTAAATCTAACTGTTTCTCCTACCGAGCGAGCCGCCTGCAAAGAGCGGCTCGCTTTGCTTCTGAACAAAACAAACTTTTGTTCTCTTTTGACGCACTAACTTCCAATCCATCATAGCCATGTCTCAACCAGTACTTATAGCATTTTTCCTAACATCGTTTGCCGGTATATCCACAGGGATAGGCAGTGCGATTGCATTTTTTGCTAAGCGCACCAATACTTCATTCCTTTCTCTTTCATTGGGATTTTCAACAGCAGTAATGATTTATATGTCTTTCGCCAATCTGTTTGCCTCTTCTTTGCAGACTCTTGCCAATATACATGGCAAGGACGACGGAACTCTTCATTCCACACTTTCTTTTTTCGGGGGAATCGTATTGATTCTACTTATTGATAAGCTAATTCCTCACTACGAAAATCCACACGAAATGCATCGGGTGGAAGAAATGAGCTTAAAGGAAGAACGAAAGACTGAAATAAAGCCTCAATTATTACGCGTCGATGTAGTGACAGCCTTGGTGCTGGCAATACACAATTTCCCGGAAGGTATGGTTACGTTTCTTGCAGCATTGAAGGATATAAACATTGCTATACCTATTGCCTGTGCCATCGCCATACATAATATACCCGAAGGCATTTCCGTCTCCGTTCCGATCTATTATGCTACAGGTAATCGTAAACGGGCCTTTTGGCTTTCATTTCTATCGGGATTGGCCGAGCCGGTAGGAGCCGTCATCGGCTATCTTATCTTGGCACCATTCCTCAATGACCATGTTTTCGGCGTTATTTTCGGGATGATTGCCGGTATCATGGTATTTATCTCGCTTGATGAGTTACTACCCGCTGCCGAAGAATACGGTAAGCACCATCATACTATCTATGGTTTGGTAGCAGGCATGGCGGTTATGGCACTCAACCTGCTGATGTTGTGTTAGCAAGACTAAGTAATATAAAAAACATAAGTAAAAAAAAGAAAGAATATGAACACTTCTCACTCCTGCCGTTGTCACGTGCATGATGCCCACAAAGAGCATTCTTGTGTCCACGCACATTGTCACCATTATCATATGTAGCCCCAAAGTGGAAAGCTATTTCTCGTCACGCTGCTGAATGTGTTGAAATGAATGAACTTACCAATAACAAACGATATGAAAATAGAAAGAATCAATGACTGGTTTGCCCGTCAGGGCAGATGGATGGTACAAAAACGATGGCTTGTACTAAGCTTGTTTATCCTCGTCTTCGCCATAGGATTTACAGGGTTAAGATATTTCAAGGTGAGTGCTTCGTGGGAAAACTACTTCCTCGAAGACGACCCGATGCTTGTCAAGACCAAAGAATTCAAGGATATATTCGGCAATGACAATTTTGCCGCCGTACTGACCCAATGCGACAATTCGTTTATGAAAGAGAACTTAGAGCTCATCCGCGAACTCACGAACGAAATGATGGATAGCATTTCATACGCCGACAAAATCACTTCGCTCACTGACATCGAATTTATGGTAGGGAATGAAGAAGGAATGACTATCGAGCAGATAGTGCCTGACCTTATTCCCACTGATGCGGCAAGTCTGGAAACGATACGTCGCAAAGCCTATATGAAGCCACATATTGCCGAGCGGCTTGTCTCCAAAGATGGTACGCTCTCGTGGATTATTCTCAAGTTGCGTACCTTTCCTAAAGATTCAGTGTGGAATAAAGGTAAGAATGCCGTTTCTCCTGAAGTGCTAACGGGGAATGAGCTGGAGCATATCATCACTAAAGACAAATACCAAAAGCTCCATCCCAAAGGCACAGGCTTGCCCTACGTTACCGCCATGAAGATGAAATGGATTGGCAAAGAGATGCCCCGTGTGATGGGCATTGCCGCACTCGTTTCCATTCTTATTTTGTTACTCATAACACGCTCCCTACGGGGCGTTGTCGTTCCACTTATCACGGCGGCAGGCTCAATTGTGATTGTGTATGGACTGTTGGGATATGTCGGCATGACGATAGACAGCGGTATGATGATGATACCTATGCTGTTGGCGTTTGCCGTCTCGATAGCCTATAACATACATATCTTTTCCTATTTCAAACGGCAATTCCTTCTACACGGAGAACGTCGACGAGCCGTAGAAGAGACCGTGGGTGAAATGGGCTGGCCTGTGTTGTTCAGTGCACTCACCACCTTTGCCGCCCTGCTGTCGTTTCTCGCTATTCCGATGCAGCCCATGCGGTTCATTGGTATCGCTACCTCCTCGTGCGTGATGCTGGCTTTCTTCATTGCCATTACACTGATGCCCGTGCTGTTGAGTTTTGGCAAGAACGGCAAACCTCATCCCAAAGTGCAGGAAACCGGCGGACGGTGGCTCGACCATCAACTGGGGCGTTTGGGAGAAAGCGTACTCCGGCATGGCACATTGATCCTATGGATTGCAGGGCTGCTTACCGCAGCACTCATTTATCAATTCACCAAGATAGAGACCGCCTTTGACATAGAACGCACCATGGGACGTAAAATAGCCTATGTAAACAATCTGCTGGAAGTAGGTGAAAGCGAACTGGGATCCATCTACACCTACGACGTCATGATAGACCTGCCCGAAGACGGCTTGACAAAATCGCCGGCAATGCTTGTACGCTTAGACTCTCTGGCACAAAAGGCCGAAGGCTATAAGCTAACCAAGCGAACGACTACAGTGCTGAATATCCTAAAAGACCTGAATCAAACCCTGCACGAAGGAGATGCGGCTTATTATCGTATTCCGACGAATCCGGAAGAGGTGGCACAACTGCTGCTCCTTTACGAGAATGCAGGCGGTAGCGAAGCGGAATATTGGATCGATTACGACTATCGACGTTTGCGCCTGATGGTGGAGATCAGCAGTTTTGACTCCGGCGAGGTAGAACGAGAGTTGAACGATATTGCAGCCAATGCCGCCAGGCTCTTCCCCGAAGCTTCTGTCACTACAGTGGGTAGTATTCCGCAATTTACCGTGATGATGCAGTACGTGGCTCGCGGGCAGATGGTTTCATTTGCCATCTCTCTCCTTATTATCGGCATCCTAATGATGTTGGTCTTTGGCAGTGTACGCATCGGGCTTATCGGTTTGATACCCAATATCACTCCGGCTTTGGTGGTCGGCGGACTGATGGGATGGCTGGGCTACCCGTTGGATATGATGACCGCAACCATTATGCCGATGATCCTCGGTTTGGCTGTCGACGACACCATTCACTTCATCAACCACGGGCATTTGGAGTTCGACCGTCGAGGTAATTATCGGGATGCCATTCTCCGCTCGTTCCGTACGATCGGGACACCAATCATTCTGACCAGTGTCGTGATATGTGCGAACTTCGCTATTTACATGACTTCCGAAGGCCTCTCTTTTATACACATGGGTCTGCTCTCCGTAGCGGGTATCGTATCGGCACTCGTGGCCGACCTCTGCGTTACACCCGTGTTATTCCAAAAGTTCCGGTTATTCGGGAAAGAGATAGAAACCAATGAAACAATCAATTAATATGAATACATTAAAGAAACTTCAATTTTACATGGGCAAACGCAAGGTGCTTATGCCCATAGCCCTGACACTGTCGGGATTAAGCGGTCTGCTCTCGCTTATGCCGTTCATCTTCATTTGGCTTATCGTACGCTCGCTACTATTGACTGGCAGCGTTGCCTCAGGAATCCCTATCAACGTCTATGCATGGTGGGCGGTAGGCACAGCCGTTGCCGGCCTTGTCATTTACTTTGCCGGGCTGATGCTTTTGCACTTAGCGGCGTTCCGGGTAGAAACCAATATGCGACGTACGGCTATGAGAAAAATCATGCAGATGCCGCTTGGCTTCTTCGACCGGAATACCAGCGGACAGATGCGTAAGATTATTGATGAAAATGCTTCTGAAACCCACACGTTTGTCGCACATCTCTTGCCCGACCTGGCGGGGAGTTTTATAGCCCCGCTGTCGGTTATAATATTGATCTTCGTCTTCAACTGGCAACTTGGTCTGGCGTGCCTGATCCCCCTCACGGCGGCTGTCTTCATCATGACACGGATGAATACAACTGCTCAGAAGGCGTTCCAAAATGAATACCTCGGAGCACAAGAGCATATGAGCAGCGAAGCGGTGGAATACGTACGTGGTATTTCGGTGGTGAAAGTGTTCCAGCAAACGATATTCTCTTTCAAACGTTTTTACGACAGCATCATCGCCTACCGGGATTTAGTTACCAAATACACGCTGGGTTGGCAAAAGCCGATGTCACTCTACACGGTGGCCATCAATAGCTTTGCTTTCCTACTTGTCCCCGTAGTCATATTGCTTATCGGCAACAAAAGCGAAAACATTGCCCCCATCATCACCGATATGTTCCTGTATGTGCTGATTACTCCGGTGATAGCAACCAATGTGATGAAAGTGATGTATCTGCAACAAGATATGTTTCTGGCAGATCAAGCCATAAGCCGGGTGGAAAACCTGACGAGTAGCGAACCACTCCCAATAGCCGAAAATCCGGAGAAAATCACCGCTTGCGATGTGACATTCGAGAACGTTTCGTTTGCCTATCCCAATGCCGGTCAAAATGCCGTAGACGGTATCAGCTTCCACCTCCCCGAAGGGAAGACTTTTGCCCTTGTGGGGCAATCGGGAGGAGGGAAGACCACCATTGCCCAACTCATTCCCCGCTTTTGGGACGTATCAGCAGGTAGTGTGACGATTGGCGGAATAAATGTGAAAAACATTGCCAAAGACAACCTGATGAACCACATCGCTTTCGTCTTCCAGAATACAAAACTCTTCAAGACCTCTTTGCTGGAGAACATCAAATACGGTAATCCGGCAGCGAGTGATGAAGCCGTGCAACGTGCCATAGACCTTTCCCAAAGTCGGGAGATCATCGACCGGCTACCCAACGGATTGAACACGAAGATAGGAGTAGATGGAACATTCCTTTCGGGAGGGGAACAGCAACGCATTGTCTTGGCCCGGGCCATCTTGAAAGATGCGCCGATTGTTGTCCTGGACGAAGCAACAGCTTTTGCCGACCCCGAAAACGAACACCTGATACAAAAAGCCCTGCACGAGCTGAGAAAAGGAAAGACAGTGTTGATGATCGCCCATCATCTGACTAGCGTACAGGATGCCGACAAGATACTGGTGATAGCACAAGGCAAGATTGCCGAAGAAGGCACACACAGCGAGTTGATAGCCCGAAACGGCATCTATAACAGCATGTGGAATGAATATCAACGAACCGTGACATGGACGGTATAAACCTCAGGAGACAACATTATGAATATTAGTAAATATTTTCAACACAGATTCACCTTATCGGAAGACGGGGCAAAGACCTTTATAAAAGGGGTTATAGCTTCTCTTTTTCTCAACCTGGCACTGATGCTGCCGGTAATCTTCATCTTTCTGTTCATCACCGATTACCTGCACCCTGTTATCCAAGCCGGGAACAGCACGACGCACGGGCTCTGGTACTACGTGCTGACGGCTCTCTGTTTTATGACGGTACTCTTTGTGATTGCGATGATACAGTACAAGAGCACCTACACGAAAATCTATACCGAGAGTGCCAACCGTCGTATTGGCATTGCCGAGAAGCTGCGTAAATTGCCTTTGGCTTTCTTCGGAGAAAAGAATCTTTCGGATCTCACCGCTACGATGATGGAGGATTGTAACATGTTGGAAACCCTCTTCTCTCACACAGTTCCACAACTCTTCGCCTCTGTCATCAGCATTATCTTGATTGCCACCGGGATGTTCTTCTACAACTGGCAACTGGCCCTTGCTCTCTTTGGGGTCGTACCGGTAGCGACAACGGTCATCTTCTTAGGAAAAAGGCTTATGGATAAAGCTAATAAGGAGTACTATCACGTAAGGCGTGATACGACCGAGCAGATACAGGAAGGGCTTGAAGCGGCGCAGGAGATTAAATCGTACAACGGAGAGGCAGCCTATTGCGACCGTTTAGACAAACAGCTCGAGATATATGAAGCCACTCTGCAGCGAGGCGAATTTCTCGGAGCGGGGCTTGTGGGCAGTGCACAGTCTATCCTGAAACTTGGTTTGGCAAGCGTTATCATTGCGGGAGCTTATTTACTTGGTTTGGGCAGCATCGACATGTTCACTTACTTGGTCTTCCTGCTCGTTGTAGCCAGCATCTACAACCCCATCATGGACGTGTTCAACCATATGGCGACACTGATACTACTCGATGTGCGTATCGACCGCATACGTGAGATGAACGACATGCCCGCACAGCAAGGCGATGAGGATTGCACGGTAGAGGGTTACGACATCTGTTTTGACAAGGTCGATTTTGCTTACGAGACAAGCAAGCAGGTGCTGCGCAACGTCTCTTTCACTGCCAAGCAAGGCAAAGTAACGGCACTTGTGGGACCTTCGGGGGGAGGCAAAAGCACTTCGGCAAAATTAGCTGCCCGCTTTTGGGATATTCATGGCGGAAAGATCACACTTGGCGGACGGGACATCTCAAAAATAGATCCCGAAATGCTCTTGAAAAACTATGCCGTAGTCTTTCAGGACGTGTTGCTTTTCAACGCTTCCGTCATGGACAACATCAAAATCGGGAAGAAAGACGCTACCGAGGAAGAGGTGAAAGCGGTAGCACGTCTTGCCCGTTGCGATGAGTTCATCGCCCGGCTGCCCAACGGTTACGACACCTTGATAGGCGAAAACGGAGAATCGCTATCGGGAGGCGAACGCCAACGCATATCCATTGCCCGTGCGCTTCTCAAAGATGCTCCTGTCATCCTCTTGGACGAAGCAACGGCAAGTCTGGACGTAGAGAACGAAACGTTGATACAGGCCGGTATATCGGAGTTGATCAAGAACAAGACCGTCGTCATCATCGCACACCGTATGCGCACCGTTGCCAACGCTCATCATATCGTGGTGCTGAAAGACGGAACCGTCGCAGAACAAGGAGCACCCGACGAACTGCTTGCCCGAAACGGCGAATTTGCCCGCATGGTAGCACGGCAGAAGGAGACCGGAATATAAATCGAATCAATCAGAATCAATTATAAAGAAAAAGGACAAATGAAGAGATCAATCGCAGTAGTAGCCATGCTTGTGGTGGGGTTCGCTGCCACAACATGCGCACAAACGGGCAGAGAGATTGCCCAAAAGGTAAAAGACCGTCCCGACGGCGATACCCGTCGGTCTGAAATGGTTATGACGTTAATCAACAAACGCGGAGCGGTGCGCGAACGCAAGCTCATTTCCTACTCCATCGATGTGGGCAAAGAAAAGAAAGACCGCAAGAGCATCATGTTCTTCCAATATCCCGGCGATGTAAAGGGGACGGGCTTCTTGACGTGGGATTATGATGAGCTAAACAAGGACGATGACAAATGGCTCTATCTGCCCGCCATAAAGAAAACGCGCCGTATCAGCGGTTCGTCTGCCAAGCAAGACTACTTTATGGGTAGCGACTTTACCTACGACGACATGGGCAGCCGCAACGTGGACGAGGATACGCACACGCTCCTGGGCGAAGAAACCGTCGACGGACAGAAGTGCTGGAAACTGGAATCCTTGCCTAAGGACAAGCGTGATATTTACTCCAGGAAAACGGCCCTGATACGTCAGGACTGTCTGATACCTGTCAGGGTGGAATATTACGACAAGATGGGCAAGCTGCACCGTCGTCTCGAGATGTCGGATATTGCCAAGGTAGAGGGCTTCTGGGTAGCCCGGAAGATGCACATGACCAACGTGCAAACCGAGCATCAGACGGTTCTCGAAATCAAGAATCCGACGTACAACATTCCCATGGAGGAGAGCAAGTTTAACGTGACCACGTTAGAGAAAGGCAGGTTCTGATGAAAGCGTTCAATCGTCTTTCCGCGGGGCTTTGCCTCTCGGTCTTTCTGTTTTGCCCCGTGCATGGAGTTTGGGGACAAGGAGCGGGCGAATCGTCGTGGCAGCTCAAAGGCCTTGTCGACACCTACCACGCCTTCCGCTCCGAAAAGCCGAACGATTGGATGTCTTCCCGTACCCGACTCAGGGGCGAGGTCGGCAAAAACTTCGCAGGCTCTTCGCTCTTCGTCTCGTTCAACGCTACCTACAACGCCTTGCTGAAAGAGCGCACCGGCTTTGAACTGCGGGAAGCATACCTTGACCATCGGCAGGAGCACTGGGGCTTTCGTCTCGGGCGACAACTTGTCATCTGGGGTGCGGCCGACGGCGTACGTATCACCGACCTCGTCTCACCCATGGATATGACCGAGTTCTTGGCGCAAGACTACGACGACATCCGCATGCCCGTCAATGCCCTGCGGTTCTTCGTCTTCAACGACAAGATAAAGCTCGAACTGCTTGCCGTTCCCACTTTCGAAGGATACAAGCTGCCCACCGATGCCGCCAATCCGTGGAGCGTGTTGCCTAAAGAAACACCCCGGTCCCTTGTCTGGGACGCGGAGGGAAGCCGCCCCGAGCTACGCCTCTCCAACGTAGAATACGGGGGCAGGCTCTCTTTCGCCCTGCCGGGGGTAGACTTCTCGCTTGCCGCGCTGCATACGTGGAACAAGATGCCCGTCATCGAGTACAAACCATCGGGCTCCCAACTTACGGTTTCGCCCCGATACTACCGCATGGGATTCGTCGGAGGCGATGTCTCAAAGCCCTTGGGACAGTTCGTGCTGCGCGGCGAAGCGGCCTTCAACCTCGGGAAGCATTTCAGCTACATACAGCAAGCCGCCTCCACCCCTCAAAAAGGATTCAACACCATCAATTGGTTGGTGGGGGCCGACTGGTATGCCCCTCATGAATGGACAGTGATGGCTCAGTTCTCTTCCGAGAGTATTTTCAAGTACGAAAGCTACGTCGCACAGCCCCGCCATAATTCGCTCCTTACGCTCTGCGTGTCGAAGAAGTTACTGGACAGCAACTTACAGCTTTCCGACTTCACCTATTTCGACCTCAACCACAAGGGCTGGTTCAGCCGTTTCACGGCTGACTATGCCCTGAACGACCACATCCACCTCTTGGCAGGCTACGACTGGTTCGGAGGAAGCGAGGGTATGTTCGGCCCGTATAAGCACAATTCGGAAGTATGGGCAAAGGCTAAATACTGCTTTTGAGATCCACACCATTTTAATAACCATAAACAAAATTTGAAAAGATTATGAAGAAGACATACGACAGCAGTTAAAGAGAATGCGGACTTAAGCAATCGGAATCGTTTAAGTTAAACGGTGAAAGACGTTCCAATGGAGCGATCAAAGCCGTTTACTGAAGCTGTTTAAGTAGAACAGCAAAATTATTCAAAGTATAACCATCAAAAACATCAAAAGTCATGTTACTATACAACGTAAAAAAAGAAGAGATGCGCATCGGTAAACACAAGGGCAAAACCATGTATTACGCCTCTCCCATTGCACAAGACAAGATTACCACCAAGCAGCTAGAGGATCGGATTGTCAATGCCACAGCCCTGAGCCGTGCCGACGTGCGGTCAGCCATCACCGCCTTGGCGAAAATCGTACGTGAAGAGATGCTCAGCGGCAGAACCGTTGACCTGGCCAACCTCGGGTCATTTAAGGTTGTATCCAACGGGAAACGCGTGGAAACGGAAAAAGCCGTTACCGCCGAAACTCTCAAAACACCACGCATTCAGTTTTTTCCCAAACTCGAAATGCGCAATCAGGCAAAAAACGTACAGCATGTGGTGATACGTGAAAGCGAGGCCGGATCGGCTAAACCGAGTCCGAATCCCGGAGATTTGCCCGAAGCACCCGATTCTGCTCTTTAATATTCATAACAAGAAACAATGAAGCAGCAAGTATTATTTTTCTTTTTCACGCTGATGCTCACAGGTATCAGCGTGTCCGCCCAAACAGGTGGAGGACGGATTGCAGGCGTGGTCATCGACAATGCAGGCGAAGAACCACTGCCCGGCGCAACCATCTTCATCGAAGAGCTGAAAAAGGGCATTGTGACAGACGGGCATGGCGAGTTCTTACTTTCCGATGTTCCCGCAGCCACTTATACGCTTACTGTAAGGTTTATAGGCTACCACACGCAAACCCGCAAGCTCACGGTGGGTAAAGAGAGAGGGAAAAAAATCATCATCCGCCTGAAAGCCGAAGCAAAATCGTTGGACGAGGTGGTAGTGATGGGTAAGAGCGAAGCCCGTAAGTTACGGGAGCAGGCCATGCCCATATCCGTTATCAGCATGAACCAGATACAAGGAACGGTTAACAATGTACAAGACATTCTGGCAAAAACTGCCGGAATCACCGTGCGTGCCACGGGTGGAACGGGCAGTACCTCTCGCATATCGGTGCGCGGACTGGAAGGCAAACGCATCGGGCTTTTCATTGACGGGAATCCGATGAACGACAATTCCGATTTTATCGACATCAATGATATTCCGGTCGAAATGATCGACCGCATCGAGATATACAAAGGAGTTGTCCCTGCCAAGTTCGGAGGTTCTGCCGTAGGTGGTGCGGTCAATATTGTCATCAAAGAGTATCCGCCTAAATATTTGGACGTGAACTATTCTTACGGCAGTTTCAATACGCACAATGCATCCGTTGTGAGCAAGATGAACATTGCCCCAAAAGGAATCGAGTTCGGGCTGGGAGGTTTTTATACCTATGCCGACAACGACTACAAGATGAAGTCTCCTTTTCAAGAGGGGCTTACTATAACCCGCGATCACGACAAGTTTAAAAAAACAGTCATCGGCGGTAGCTTTAAGGCACGGAAGTGGTGGTTTGACTTGGTGGAGTTTGAACCCGTTTTCATACATACTTACAAAGATATACAGGGGATAGAATCGAACATCCGGCATGCACACAGCCATTCCAACGCCTTTATTTTCGCCAATAAGATGGAGAAAGAAAACTTCCTCTTAGACGGCCTGGACTTGGACTGGCAGCTGGGGTATATCTATACCGACTATCATTTTGCCGATACCGCCTCGCACCGCACACATTGGGATGGAACGCATTATCCGGCAGTTTCCGAATTCGGCGGCGAAATCGGCAAATGGGCTTCATTATTGACGAATGAAAAGCATCAATTGCAGCACAAATTGAATCTCAACTATCTTGTCAATGAGAACCATTCGGTAAACTTCAACTCTTTGCTGAAATACGCTCATGCCAACCCTCGTGATGGGATGAAGGACAAGGTCATAGGTTATCGTACCGACTTTCCAAGCAATATGTTCAGTTGGGTGGCAGGCTTGAATTACGACTATCGCACCTCGAACGATAAGTTCCTTAACTCTTTCAACGTCAAGTATTACTACTACTCGATGAAAACGCGGATGGCAAGTGTCCTGGTAAAGACAGCAGAGGATATAGACACACACAAGAATGATTTCGGCATCAGCAATGCACTTCGCTACCGCATCACACCCAGTCTGATGGCAAAAGCTTCGTTCGGATATGATGTAAGGCTTCCATCGGAAGAGGAACTGTTGGGTGATGGATACGTGATAGCTCCTGCCGGCAATCTCACTCCCGAACGCAATATAAGTGTCAACATAGGAATGTTATTCGATTTAACTGGAAAAGCCTCCTCTAACTTACAGATTGAACTGAACGGATACTATATGCATCTCAAAGACATGATTCGCTTTACGGGCGGATTCTTGCAGTCGCAGTATCAGAACTTCGGCGAGATGCGGACTCTTGGTATGGAAGCAGAGGTGAAAGCCGACATGACACGGTGGCTCTATGGCTATGTGAACGCCACTTACCAAGATCTGCGAGATGTGCGTAAGTATGAACAAAATACAATTGTTGCCAACCCTACCAAAGGTAGCCGTATGCCCAATATACCCTATCTGATGGCAAACGCAGGATTGGAGTTTCACAAAGAAAATCTGTTCGGAGGCAGCGGGATGAATACGCGCATATTCACCGATGCTTCATTTGTGGAAGAATATCTGTACGACTTCGAACAAAGCCAATTCCAGCAGCATCGCATACCTCGAGCCCTCTCGTGCAATATAGGCTTTGAGCAAAGCTTTGGCAATGGGCGCTACTTCATTATGGGAAAAATAAACAACCTGACCGATACAAAAATGATCAGCGAGTTTAACCGTCCTTTACCCGGACGTAGCTTCACTATCAGATTCAGATACGTATTTAAGTAACAAATTAACAATCATTAAACAAAAAAAGAAATGAAAAAGAATGTATTTTTTGTAGCAGCGATATTCGCTGCATTGTGCCTTAACTCATGTGACAAGAATGATCCGGACAATCCTATTGCAGGAGGTTCGGGAAAGATTCTCCTAACAACAGCCCTACCCAATGCAACAGGTATGGATGGAACGGTTTATATGCAACTCATTGATGAGCCTGTATTAGGCAAGACGATGGCTACCAATAACAACAATGGTATAAATGTTCCCTTTGGCAGTTCTTATCCTATGATAATAGGTCAGGAAGTCTATGTCTTCCCAAGCTATCATTTGACAATGGACAAAAACGAACTGATTAAATACCGTCGCACGAATGGAATTTTACAAAGAGAGGGAAGCTTGCAATTGCCTGCCAATAACAGTGCCAACAATCTTGTCAAACTATCTTCCACAAAAGCCTATCTATCGCTTGCCGGACTAGGACTGATTTACATATTTAATCCCGAAACGATGCAGAAGACAGGAGAGATCAACCTGACCTCTTTGGGTATTCAAGATAATAATCCGGACATCGGAATCATGATTGAGCGTGACGGATATGTGTTTGCTGGTCTAAGCCAGATGGTGGGAGGTTGGACAAGCCCTGAGAATTACAAACAAGCAGATGTAGCCGTCATTGACACCAAGACGGACAAGTTGGTCAAGATGATTTCAGAGAAAACCAGTGGTTTTTCTCAAGCCACACGTCCGATCGACCCCAAGTCTTTATTCATGGATGAAAAAGGCGATATATACATTTCTTGTCTCGGGAACTTCGGAATGGTGGCAGGTCATAAGGCCGGCATACTTCGGATTAAGAAAGGAGAAACAGACTTTGATCCAACATACCATTGGACGATAACCGGAGCTTCTATCGAAGGAGAAGAGAAAGTAGCTGGTTTTGCCGCTTCAATTTGTTATGCAGCCAATGGCAAAGCCTACGGATACATTGATATTCCCGGTTATTACAAACCAGGAGAAACGGGACATGGCGCTATAGCGAGCCGAGCTGTAGTCTTTGATTTATACAATCAGAAGATGAAGAAAATAGAAGGATTGGATTTGTCCAATGGCTATGGCGTGTTAGTGTCTAAATATAAAGACGGTTTGGCAATCGCCAATGCTTCAACGACAACAAAAGGCATCTATTATCTCAATCCTCAGACAGATAAGATTAATCCTATTCCTATGATAACCACCATAGGAAATCCCATGGCTATAGAGTGGTTCGGCAACTAAACTTATAACGCGAGTTCGGGATAGCCTCCTTCCAAAAATAAAGAGGGTGTCCGACTGATGAAGTGACCCCAAAAATTTGGACTGGTTAAACACTATCCAGTTATAGAAAGAGTTCGGTATTGTACTGGACTCTTTCCTTTTAACCGGGACTTAATTCTTTTATTATTATAATAATCTATATATCCTTCCAAAGCCTTTGTGAAGTCTTCCGGAGACTCGAACTTTTCAGCGTATAGAAGTTCAGATTTCATAATTCTGAAAAAATTCTCCATCATAGAGTTGTCCAGACAGTTTCCCTTTCTCGACATACTTTGAATTATATGATGCTCTTCAAGCCTTTTCCGATATCCGAAGTGTTGGTATTGCTAACCTTGATCAGAATGAAGTACGAGTCCGTCAAGGTTATCACACTTATCAAATGCTTTATCGAGCATGTCATATACTTGTTCAAGATGAAGTGCACCCTCTTACATTTTATTTTTTTAGGAATATCCCCAAATAACTTGATGTCTGCTTTAACGATAGAACCTGTTAGGTGTTTGCAGCGGACATCACCATAACCCATTGCCATTACCACTACTTCTTGCAGTTGTTGTGAGCCCTCTCTTAAGTTGATGAAAAACTTCCGCTAATTGTTTACCGGAACTTCTTGTGTTTGATAACCAATGAATGAAATGACCAAGGTTTCTTCGGAAGATACATTGGCTAATGCAGTCGGTGATACAACCGTTGCTTGTACCTTTTACGAAGACTGACGCACCGGTAACCAGACCGAAATCATCATTCACGGTACCGGAAATGCTTAGCTAGAAATAGCTTGTGAGCTGATTCTATTTTAAAATATAAATGTTAGTTTTATGTTAGATAATTCCGGATACTTTAATCTTAAGAATTTGATTATAATACATATATAAATTTATTTGTTAGATTTAAAGTTTTTTTTATAACTGTAAAATACAGATTTAGCCTTATATTTACAATATGATATTATTGATTTTATCTAGTAAAAAAGCTTTTGCATTATAAGGACATTCAATTCTTCTTCCAGAATTGTAGTATATGTTTTATAATCATACCAATAAGATAAAAAAGATAATGGTCAAAATAAAGCTCTCAAAACAAAATACTTGTTGTTCAATTATCTTATAATAGTAAAAATGAATTTGTTGATTCCGCAAAAGAGTTTGTATCAGATGTTGAGGTTTCAACAATATTAAATATTACTTTTATTTATAGTAA
>ENA-ORUM01000072-ORUM01000072.1-human-gut-metagenome-genome-assembly--contig:-NODE-72-length-142303-cov-7.629049_pt1 | contig 142303 bp, 158 predicted proteins | sample MGYA00242083_ERZ509217 | MGnify/ENA primary metagenome ERZ509217 (study PRJEB26280, sample SAMEA2338831) | human gut metagenome | biome: human gut; feature: human-associated habitat; material: faeces...
CGTGACTGGACTTTCACCAGTAAGATTAGTGCCATGCTCGGCACACTAGAAAAAATGCCGTAACCCTTGTGGTTGCGGCATTTCTTTTCCTGTGATCGGCTCTTCTTTTTGTTTCCTTCGCTCTGTTGCCTACTTGTTACCTACCTGTTTGCCTATCTTGCCATTTTCAAGGCTTCTCACCGTGTCTCAAATTACTTTCTCATTTTTTGATCTAAACTAAGAAAAGTACCGCAGCCCTTGGAACTACGGTACTTTCTAGGTTTGTTGACTCTTTGATTAAAAAGGTTTGATTAGAACTTTCCAGCCTTAGCAGCTTCCTCGATGAAAACTGAGAATGCTGTATCTAAAGGGAATATTAGCGGTATGGTACAAATAAATGACAAACATACTACTATTATTCCCTTTCATTTACTATTTATCGACCAAATATTTTTGCAAGTCGTCTCTGGCTTCTTTCATGGTCTCTATCCCATTACCGGTAATTTCATGATTGATGATTACCAGTAGACATTTCAGAATCATACGGTTGGATTCTTCATGCTCTTTAAGGCGCTTATTGTCGTTGTCGAGAAGCTCGCTGTGCTTATCAACAGTCTTTTTCAAATCATCGTTTGGTTTACGAATTTCCTTGATGATTTTAACCACACTCCATAGGCCAGCTATTAATGTACAAAGCCACATAAGCTGACCTGATGTAATAGCGAACTCAGTCATTGAGGTCCTCCTTAGAGTCGTCGGGATCAATTGCGGTATTACCTTCTACAAATGATTTAAATGCCTGATGAAAGCCTGTAGAAGCTAATCCCATCAAAGCTCCATACACTACATTTTCAATAGTCCAACCGCTGACAAAACCATTCAACACAGCCCCAATTACTGCTAAAATAGCCGGAATATCATCGTTCGGAATTTTGTTAAGAAATGTGGTATGTTTGATTATGTACCCTACAATAAGACACGCCACTACTACCACTACTACAAAATATTTTGTTAATGCTGTAAAATCCATAATTATTCCTCCTTAATATTAAGAATAGATTCTATTTTAGACAGACGCTCTTCCTGTCTATCCAATTGTTCTTTTTGTAACTGAATTAATTTAAGCATTGCCGGGACAAGTTTTTTGGGGTCCCAATCAGCTACTCTTTTTTTCTCGTCATAACGAACTGCTTCTGGAAAATACTTTTCAACAAGTTCAGCATAGAAACCCGGTATAATACGTTCACAATCTTGATCCCCCTCTCGAAGATAACCTGGTTTGTATTTAAAGTAAACCGGACGCAAATTATAAAGTTTTTCTACATCCTGTTCGCCCATGAAGGAGTTGTGGATTTTAAAACGTTTTGAAGATCCGGACTTCTTAACTACAAAACAGCCTCCGTTCATAGTAGCTGCAGTCAAAACAAGATCCGTCCCAGATCCGCTCGATATGCCTTTGAATTGAACAGCTGCTGCTGCTGTTAGTTTTTTTTTAAAATATGCATTATTGGCATAATTATATGAATAAACTGTATTTGCATATATGTTATTTCCAGATAAAGCAGCATAATTCCTTGATTTTCCTGCTTCTGCAAACAGATTATCTATTCTAGTTTTTATGATACCTTTTTTTGCGTTAAGTTCTGTGTAGTATTCAGCAGATGGTGTAATTAAACCGTCTGTGACGTTGCTGTCAGAATCTGAATCAAAATCACTAGCGTTTGCGTATAATTTTCCATTAATTCTGTCAGCAGTCCAACCGCAAAAAATACCACTATCAATATAACTGGCCTTCAAGTAGATTTTTCCGTCGCTTCCTTTATACATGAAGTCGGTATTCTGTTGCAACAAAAGCGCCCATATCTCAGCAGATGATAAATTAGAACCATCTTTACCATACGAACCTATAATGTGAGGAGTGGTAGTTTCGGTACTTCCATCAGTGTATGTGGTTTTTTGATATGTCCACAGATATCTTGAATTAGAGCTCGGTGCTGTGAAAGTTTCACTCCAACCTGAGGTGTATGTATAGATTCCATACGTACTATTGTTAGCTTGATAAAAGGTTTGTATTTTAGAAATACCTTTTCCATCTTTACCATTTGTGCCATTGGTTCCATCCTTACCATCATCACCTTTGATTTTAGCCCAAGTATAAGAACCCACAGATGTCGGGTCAGAGACATTGTAGTCAGTACAAGTCCCGATATACGCCCCAACAGTTTCACCGCTATTTGAAGTAAATGTCTTTCCTCCATCGTTGGAATACTTAACATGGAAATATGTAGTCTTACCATTTACACCATTAGTACCGGGGGTACCATTGGTTCCATCAAGGACTTCCTGAGTATGAGTTCCATTCTCGTCAACTATCGTGATTGTTGTTTTTCCATCCTTTTTCGTAACAGATACCGTTGGAGAAATTCCATCCTTACCATCATCACCTTTGATTTTAGCCCAAGTATAATCTTCTACTGAATCGGAATCTTCTTTCACAAAATCAGTATATGTTCCAAAGTAATCACCGACATCTTCTCCATTATTTGAAGTGAATGTTTTACCACCATCGTTTGAGTATTTTAAATGAAAATACGTAGTCTGTCCGTTTGTTCCGTTTGCTCCTGGTGTACCATTAGTACCGTCAAGAATTTTTTGGGTGTAAGTATGCGATCCATCTTTTGTAACAATCGTTACGACACCGTTTTCCTTGGTGACAGTGATTGTAGGAGACACTCCGTCTTTTCCTTCAATCTTAACCCAAGTGTAATCAGACACAATATTTGAATCTGCTTTTATATGGTCAGTATAAGTTCCGATATATGCTCCAGCTTTTTCGCCAGCATTATCGGTAAATGTCATTCCTCCATCGTCAGAATATTTAACATGGAAATAAGAAGTTTTACCGTCTTCTCCTTTCGGACCTGGTGTACCATTTACACCGTCAAGGACTTCCTGAGTATGAGTTCCGGTTTTATCGGTAATGGAAATTATCGTCTTGCCGTCCTTCTTTTTAACCGATACGACTGGCGATACCGCATTTTCTCCATCTTTACCATATCTTTGTTTGCATACAGTAAATCTCCTTTTAACTGTGGAATCATTGTATAAAGCAGTAAACTCGATATAACAATTATCCTCGGTTAAACCTGTTACAGTATATGTGAAAGTCTCAGCATCCCATTCTCCGATAATACCTTTTCTTAAAGTTGGCTGAATTGTAGCTTCTGCGGTGACATCATTATTTCCAGACATAATAGTTATGGTTGTCTGGCAATTCGGAAAGTCACCAACCACGTTACCATCTGAATCTGTAGCAATCCCCTGATATTCATTACTAAGCAGCATAAACACAGTGGATGCATCGGAAATTAATCCATTGATGGTCTCAGCAACATCTTTGTCACCAAGCATAAATGCGTTTGGATCAATGTAAACGTCACCAGTATTTTCATCGATCTTGAAAGTTTCTTTTCCGCTGTTATTAGTAGCCGTAAATCCTCTTGTATTAATCCATTTTGACTGAATACCGATAGCATAGAGAATATTCAGAACGGCATCTCCATTACTATCAAACCCCGCTTTCCATGTTTGTCCGCCATCCACAGATAAAAAGAAACCATCAATTCCATTTTTATAGATAATTTTTGATTCGCTTAACTTCGCCTTGTCATGACGATAGGCTATGATCGAACCGTCAGCAGTTTTCTCTTCTGTATAATAAAACCCTAAGGTATTAGCTGCCAACTCATTCATTTGAGCGAGTTTTACATCATATGCATCTAATGATTGATCTACCGCATCACCTATCTCTTTTTTAGCGTCATCAACATCGCCAAGTCTTGCCGCTGGAGAAGACATGTTTCCGGTAACAACTGCCTCATGCCCTCCAACAACAACCATGACTCTTTCGCCATCTTTGACGTTAACACTTGATGAGCAGGGCGTGAGAAGATCTGAACCGTCCAATTGAACATAGTTTTTATCGCCGTTTACTTTGATTGTTCCATAAAGCGTAGTATTTTGAGAAATGTGTCTATCGTCATTTGTCACTTTCGCAAAATCATCTATTATGACTTTTGATAATTCCACACGATCACCTCCATAGATTCTTGGTAAATATTGCCGTTTCTGTAACTTTGCATCCCGGTTTACATACAATAGATTGTTTTGTTATTTTGGCTTTTACTCCATTTATTCCTGCCCTTGAATAATTTAATCGAACACAATCGCCAAGTCTCACGGGACAATAACCATGAGCAAAAGTTACAGTGTACTCAATTGATGACAATTGATTAAGAAGATTCTTCGCGTAAATCTCTATCTGACCTTCTGTTGGTTCGCCGGCAAATTCAGGATTGGTGACTCTGTGCGTTATTTCTCGTCCTCTATTTACTGTTGATACAGGACTATTTGGATTGTCATTTACGACCCTTGTATAATAATTTTCTGTAGCACCTGAATATGAAACCTCAACGACATTCGGGATTCCATACATATCCCTATTTGTGCTAAGATCTGGATAAAGAATGGAACTATTATCGTCATTAAATTCCCATACCGGTTGTAAGCAATCGACGTCCTGATTAGGCATAAAAATAACACGACCTAATTCATCAAGACCAAAATGGTATTTAGCATTCGCCATCAGGTCATTGATGAATGTAAGCCATGTATCGTCCGTGTTAGCCACAAAATCAGAATATAATTTTTCATCTATTGATGTTTGAACAACAGGTGCTCTAACTCGTTCTCTGGTGAGTCTGTATGCATAGTCCATAATATTAGAATCTTTCATTATCGAATATCCCAGTGGCGGCAAATTCTCTTTTAGTTCTAATAAAGGTGTATATGCATCGATTGGAACCTTTGTATACTTGCCATCGAACTCTGTTTTCTGAGTCTGAACGAGAAAAGCTCCCATAGGGAACCTTTCTGTAATTCCATTTTGACGAGTAACAAGATAGGGTCTGATATAACATTCCCCAACTGAATCGCTTATATTAAATGTTGCAGAACCGAGCGTTTCAGCCTCCAAATCTCCATCAATTGCACCGTCAAGTATATTGTTGAGTTTCTTTTGGTCACGCCAAGTACCAGGGTCTACAATATAATATTCAAAAGATTGTTCCATTGATTTGGTCCAATCTGGCATATTAAATCCCTCCCTCAACTCTAGTTACTTTTATTGTAACTGGAACTACCCCATTTTGATGCTTTTTACTTACTGACACATTAACATGAGCCCAATAACCGCTTCCGCTTGATTCTCTGACATACACATCTCCTTGATACGCAGCCAATCTTCTCAAAGCATAAAGAGTCTCTACATCTCTACGCGGAACATCAGTATTCCAACTTGCAGTTTGTCCGACCTGAGTCCCATAGTAGCTCACTGGATGTTTTCGACCTATGTATTCGACAAGTGATACATCTGAATCGCTATCGTCTGACACGTCTACATTATATGGTAGCCTCACCATTGAACCAGACCAAGGACGTTCAGCATACGTGTCATTTTCATTTATTTCAGATGTGATATAGTTCTGCCACTGCTCTTCCCACTGGATGATAATTCCAGATTCGTTGATGGGATAGCCCGGCATATCGTAATAACTGATAGCCCCAGTTGATTTAGATTTAGCCACAACACGATATCGTCCGAAATCCAACGCAGGGTGTGGATCAGTAACAAACCGGTTCGATGAATTTTCAAGGTCGGATGCAATTTCAACAAACTCTCCATCAAATTGTCTTCTATATACGGCAAGAGTAACGTCGCTCACAGGATTATTATTTTCATCAAGGCAATATGGTCTGATAAGAAATGAATATGTCTCTGGACTGTATGCCATCTCAGCATTAACCGAATAGGTCATTTCGGTCCACGCTACTGTGAAATCTTCATTTCTCTCTGCCGATAATCCTGAATCCATGGCAACCGAACAGATAACTCGATAACTAACATTATTCTGGAGATCAATGTTCCCAGCATGTAATTCAAGTAACAGTTCTCCGCTAGTGTCATAATATCGTGAAAATATCTCCTGACCTTTAGCGACAACGATCGCCATACCAGTTTCGTCAACCGTATTATATCCTTCCAAAGCCACTACTGATACGTGGTATCCAAGAACTTTCTGAGTGCTCGGACCACCTATTCCTTTAATATAGAAAGGAAATGACGTAATAGTAGAAATATCACTTCCGGAAGAATCTGTCACATTGAGTTGTAACGTGGCGGGCGCATAAATGTTTACAACTCTCTGGACAGACCATTCTCCGTAATTTCCAGTAATGCCCATAGTTCGAACACGCCATTTTAGAGTGGTTCCTTCACTCCATTTTGACGTATTTATCTTCTTACTTTTAGTCTTATCTTTGTCGTCGCCTGTTGCTGTATTCACGATGGTTTCAGTTGTGATAGTTCCATCGACATTCAACTCAAGTTCCGCCTGCTTCTCCGAAGAGCCATCTGTAGCATTGTGTACCCAATAAAGAACAAGCTCCTCACCAACTATAGCCGTCGTAGTCGATGACCATGTTGTCGGAGCTGTTGGATCTTTACCAAGGGTTATTGATTTGATACTGCTCCAAGGAGAATTTCCTTGATCATTTGTAGCTCTGACTCTGAAGAAATATGTCTGTCCTAACTCAAGACCAGTTACTTCAGCATGACTGATATTCGACGGAACGGTTTGGCTTTTGACTTCGTTAGGGTTACTGTCAAAATATCCCTGTCTCGTAGTATATTGAATTTCATACCCCGTACAATTTTTAACACCAGTCCAATCGACCAATACACCTGTTTCTGAAAAAGCTTCGAGACGAGTAATCTCACCAACTCCAGTCGGAACAGTACCTTCATTTCCGGAATATTCAGACCAGTCGCTATGCTGGTTGCCCTTCCACGCTCGGCATTTAACCTTGTATTTTCCTCCAGCATCAATGGTACAAGTCATTGACGCGGCGTTTTTGTTAACTTTTGTTTTTACAGAATAATATTTAGTTTTATCATCCCGTACAACATACCATTCGATTTGTTCTGTATCAGAATTAACATTAGCAAGTGATGCCGTAAGTTTATATTTATTACTAATTGTGACTGACGGAGCCGACGGAACAGTTGGTGGATTATTTTTGAAACTATATTCTCTTAAAGTTGTCCACTTGGCTGTCCAATATGCTGCAGTATAATTTCCAATCTTACGACTGTCGGCTATAGGAAGTATTTTTACTTTTACTTTTGTCGCATTGGATGGTGCGTTATATGAAGAATATTTATTTGTTATTCTGGCATCGCTTCCAACAAAGGATGTTCCTTGCCCGGTAAAATAATACCAAACAACACGAAATTCTTTTGTGTGTAGCTGATTCCACGTCCATTTTATAAATACGTTTCGAGTTGTACCTTTCTCAAGCCCAAATTCAGTGATTTGAACTTGGGCGCTGAGATTGGTTGTATATTCAGAGCCATCAGTAAAAACATCATTTAGTGAAGATGAACCAGATGTGCCGTCTGAAAACTGAGACATGACTATCTCCTCCTCTCTATCTTAGCTGCTCTTACCAATGTTTCGATAGCTTCTGAAACAGCACTTCCATTATCATAAGTAATTCCAGAAATGTTATTATAAGTATTTCCAGCATTACCGATGCTCTTTTTGAGCCCATTAATAGCATTCACCACATCTTCATTATTTCCATTTTGACGATTGCCCATCATTCCGGAAATAGCTCGGATGTTTGTCATTGGTGTTACTGACGGATTATTGAACATACTTGTGATTCTGGCAGCTCCGGTTTGAATATCGGTTAAATCAATTACCGGCGTGATTACAGGAGCTACATCAACTGTGGAATCAAATATATCTTCAGCTGACTGCATAGCTTCGGATACGGAGTCCACTATGCCAGTACCAAGTTTCTTACCCGTACTGAATACTTTTGTGGCAATATCACGACAGCCATTTATCATGCCTTCACCAAGCCAAATACCGGATTGATATGTAGCTTTGGATGGTGAATGTGATTGCTGACCGGCACGCTCGCCTCTGACCGCAGCTTGTCCTAAAGCAAAGCCAGCGTTATAAGCCGACTGTTGCATTGATAACACACCGTAGACTAAACCTAAACCGAGATTTCTTCCGTTATTATTCATATAAGAATACGCCGGATTAAGAGCTCCGTTTGCAGATGCTATAGCAACCTGAGAAGCAATATTCTTAACATGTTCTTTCTGAGCCGCCATTCCAACGGCAAGCATACTGATCAACGCCACGCCCGTTTTCTTGAAGTTTTCGTTTCTATTGGTGATTGTTTTCTGCACATCGTTAACTATATTGCTCATTGCTGATATAGCTTTAGACCTTCTCATGGTCATTCCGCTGCTCAATGCCTCGACAATACTTAAACCATTCGTCGAAAATGTTTTAGCCGATTCGTTTAGCGTATTCTTAATACTACCGAGTTCAACTTTACCAAGTTTACTCACAGCATCTTTAAAACTCGTGATGCCGGTCGTATTAATATCTTTCAGACTTGAAATGAACGTTTTTAATCTGAATCCTATCGAAATAGAATTAGATATGCTATCCATATTGGTATTAGATACATCATCACTGTAATCTTTTATCGTTTCACCGATATCCTCGAAATCCTTGAACGTCTTAATTCCACTTTCGATATTGGATGAGTTGCCGTATATACTATTGGCCAGTGATACCATTCGTTTAGCTTGAGATACTGATGCGCTAACTTTAGTAAAGTCTATGTCTGCAACATTAGCATTGTAAACAAGCAACCCCTGACCAAAGGCACTGATATCACTACCAAAATCATCAAGCTGCATAACTCCGTCGAACCATTCGTCTTTCGGTAATGCTTTCTGCAGTTCGGTCATCATAGTACCTATGTTTTTAGCATTGGATACAGCTTCTGTATCAATTGCGTTTTCACCCGTAATAGCTTTAGACATGGCACTTATAGCTTCGCCGAATTTCTGTGCCTGCTCTCCAAATTTTCCGAGATTCTTATTTTCCGTAAATAAACTAAGAATCGCTCCCGGATCTTTTGGTAAATTATCTTTTAATGCTGACAGTAAATTACCAGCATTTACAGCGTTTTGTGTAGCATTCACATCAATTGCATTTTCGCCTGTGATAGCCTTCGACATAGCACTAAGAGCTTTGCCAAATGCTTCTGCCTGTTTACCAAATTCACCAAGATCCTTGCTGAATACAAATTTTTCAAGAATATCTCCAGGATGCGGTGGTATATCATCCGCTAATGCAGATAACATTTTACCGGCTTTCGTCACACCTTTAACAGCATCTGTATCAATTGCATTCTCACCAGACACTGCTTTAGACATTGCACTCATTGCTTTGCCAAATGTTTCTACCTGTTTACCAAATTCACCAAGATTCTGGCTAAATACAAACTTTTTAAGGATATCACCGGGTTGAGGTGGAATGTCATTAGCTAATGCGGCAAGCAGCTGACCAACTTTCGCCACGCCTTTAACAGCTTCTGTATCAATTACATTCTCACCTGTTAAAGAATCCGATAATGCGTGCATGGCTTTACCGAAAGATTTCGCCTGTTCACCAAAATTATCGAGACCAGTATTAAAACCAAGTTTATTAGCAATCCCATCAAGAATGTTTGATTTAGATAAACTTAAAATAGCTCCAGCAGCATCGGCAAATACCTCAATGCCAGTTTTTACAGAATTATCCATTCCGGAAAATGCTTTAAGAAATTCTGCTATATTTTTACCAACTTCTGGTAAATCTTTCGTAGCTTCAACGGCAATTCCATCCATTACGCCGCCAACAAGACTTCCTACAAATTCGCCTATACCAGTTCCTATTTTGACCAGAATCTTTATACCGCCGTCAAGAAATTCTTCAACGCCTGGAATAAGATCTATAACGCCTGCTACAGCTACTATAACCGCACCCAAAGCGGTAATTATTCCAACAAATGCTGCAATATATAATGAAGCACTTGGCGGTATCGGAGGTATCTTACTCGCTATCAATGCTGCAGCGCATATAGCATTTAACATAATTGATAAAGCTATAACATTAGGGATGCTTGCAGATATATCGAGCTTATCCATTATGCCGAGTATGACAGCTACTCCAGCCAATACACCTGTCATTATCCCAACGGCAATTAATGCACTTTTATCGACGCTTTCAATCTTGCCTAACACTGCGGTTGCAGCTGCTAAACCAAGCATCATTGCCGATAGAGCTGTAGCATTGGATGCTGACACATCAAAATTGAATTTGCTCATCAATACAAGTAACCCGCCGAGCGCTGCCACAACAGCAGTCATGACAACTATGGTTTTTATGGATGTTGTAGCTACAGAAGAAGCTTTTTCAACCACAGCAAACATCCCCATCATGGTTGATATAGCTAATGTGGCACTTACCAGTTTTTCCGTTTTCACAAAAGAAAGCGCGACCACAGATGCCGCCATAACGCCAATTGCAATAGCCATTCCGGTCAGACTCTTGCCGACATCGTTCGCTCCTCGCAACTGACGAACCATGACCGCCATCATTCCACATAGCAATGCGATAGCGGTCTCGCCTTTCGCAAGATTCTTAATACTTATCATACCAAGAAGAACCGAAACGCCCGCCAAAATACCAACCGCTACTGATATAGATAATATAGAAGCAGCTATTTTTGCAGTTTGCTGATCGCTTGCTATTGTAGTAACTTTTACAAGGGCATACACAAAAGCTGTGAATGCAGCTACAAAAACGCCACCTTTGATCATCTCACCAACTGATAGATAAGACACCAACTTAACTACTCCAGCCATGAGCGCCATTGATATAGATATAGATAATAGTAATCTGGTTAAACCCTTCATGACTTGTCCATCATCAGATTTGCTTATGAGTTTGAGAATTTCAATAAATGCTAAAAACGATCCGGCAAAAACCGCGCCTTTAGCAATTTCACCAATGGACAGATATCCGATTAGCTTGGTTACACCAACCAGCATACCCATAGCAATAACAAGAGATTTCAGACCGTCACCAAGATTGGCAACACCTTCCCCACATTTGGCTCCTATTAATCCCATTATCAAAACAAATGTCGAAAAACCAGTAGCAAAAGCAACCCCTCTGAGTATTTCCTCAGCTGAAAGCATCCCGATTATTTTCACGACACCGGCCATAAGTAACATAGCCGTAGCCATATTTTTCATCATTTTGCCGAGCTTATCTATATTCTTAGAACTTTCATCTTTGACAAAAATACCGAAAGTAGCTATTATGACAGCCAGAGAAGTAACAATTCCAGCTAAGCCAGCAAAACCATGCTCCATGTCTTTTAAATCCATACTGCCAAGTATTTTGACAGTGGTGCCGATAAGCAATATTGCAGTTCCGATAGAAGTGATTCCGGCTTTTAATCCGTCAATCTTGATACCATGTCTATCTATAGTTGCTGATGCTGCCGTTATTTTACTCATAGCAACTGCGATTCCAACAAGCACACCAGCGATAACTGCTGTAGCCAATCCGCCTTGAGCAAGTGTTTTGGTATCGAGTTTTCCAAGAATATAAATGGAACCAGCCACGATAACCAGAGATGTGACAAACTGCTTTATGCCATCCATCTTTGTTTTAAAAGCATTGGCTTTAATGTTCTTAGAAACACTCGCTTCGACATCGGCAAGTCCGTCTATCACAGAGGTGATGGCTTCAAGCGGTGATGCAAACTTAGATGCAGCATCCATTAATTTATTTACACCGTAAACAAGTCCTCCGATAGAACTAACTGCTATAACACTACCCCAATCTACGTCAACATTGCTAAGGGCATCGAGCATATTTCCACCAAGACCTTTCAGATAGTCTATAACATCTGAAGCCTTATTCTTGAGACCGTTAAGTAAACCTTCTATGGTCCACTCACCAATTTTGAAAGTCTCTTTGGATGGTGAATTGATATCAAGAACTTCCTTGATAGAATCGAGGATTGCCTTTCCAATAGAAATTAAAATATCAGGAACTGCCGTAATACCTTCGTCGAGTCCTTTTTTAAGACCATCGATAATGGTTTTACCTATTTTATTTCCATTTACTTTTTTGGCAAGGTCATCCCACGCTTTATCAAAATCAAAATTCTCTATGTCGTTAATTATATCAGTTACAAATTTTGTAATATCGATATTCTTAAAACTGTTAAAGAATTTGTTAAACTGAGGTATCTTATTAAGATATTCGTACAGCTCTTTGATTTTATCGATCAGGAACTTGATTCCTTCTCCAGCTTTCTCAGCACCTGCCTCAAACGGGTCGACAACTTTAAGCCATTTGTCGAACTGGACCAATAAATCCCCAAGGTTGGCGGTAAGATCAAGTGTGTCCATTCCGAACGCACTGAGTATCGCATTAAGTGCTTTGAGACCGAATTTCAATGCCCCACCGACAGTCATTTTGATTATATCAAGGACTGCGGCCAAGCCAGCCATTGTACGACGAAGCTCCTCGCCATGATCTTCGGTAAACATCGCTAATTGAGCAGTTTTGTTATAAATTGCATAAAGAATGTTATAGAGAGTATAAGCTGACGGAGGATTAAATACGTCATTCCAACCCTTCTTCAGTTCAGAAAAAAGATTAAAAATACTTTTTCCGATATTCTCGAATGAGCCAAATAATAAGTCACGACCGCTCATCTGACTCATGGTATTTATGAGATCCTGTATCGGAACGCCGGTTTTCTCAGACTGTTCCTGTAATCCTCGTAATGCTTTAATCTGTCCTTTTGTAAATCCAGCTTCTTTTAGCTGTGCGTCGGACATTTGAACCAACTGAGCAATGGTTTCAGCCTGAGTTTTCTGCAAATCTTCCTGTGATCCGCCAAGCTCTTCGTTATATCGAAAAGAACAACCGAGCTGCTCATTAACCATATTCTGAACACGAGCCCAGTTATACCCTTGCTCAGCCAGTTTATCGAATCGTGGCTGTCCATTCCCATAATCACCACGAATAACATTGTTGACTATTTCCTGAAGTCCGGAAGCCTTGTCAGTAACTTCATTAATGGATTTGAGCAAACCGGAATATGGATTATCCATAACTTTCTTCACAAGTTTGTTACGAGCATCCGATGATTTATTGATAAGATTGCTTAAAACGTCACTTACTTTGGTCCATATTTCCTTAGCATCCTCGAAATCACCGATTATAAGCTGCCATGTTTTAGTCCATCCTGAGCCAAGCGCTTCCTTTAAAGTATCGATAAGCTGAGTGAAAGTTTTAACCTTAGTGGCGGCATTTCCTGCTGTTTTTGCCATATCCGCCATCTCTTTTGCCTGCTCCTGGGTATATCCCTGATCTACAAACTTTTTGACAGCTGCATTATATTCTTCCTGAGTATCAGCAGCCGTTGCAAACTGATCAAGTGTCTGAGTTAAGACGTCTGTTGTAAGCCAGCCTTTTTCAAGGGAATTTCGGAATGAACCAGTTGCTTCGATATATTCTTTTGCTCCGGTACCAAGATGTTCCGATGTTCTGATTAAAGCATCCTGAAATACCTGTCCACCCATACCAGCATTAACGACTGAGTTCCAGTCCATAAGCTGAACTTTACCTGCGGCCAGAGCCTGTGATAACTGATACATCGCTGTGGATGCCTGCTGAGATGTTGAACCTGATACTGCAGCCAAGTTCGCAATACCTTTAATTGCTGATACTGACGCATCCAGCTTGACACCAGCAGCCGTAAAAGTACCGATGTTACGAGTCATCTCTGTGAAGTTATAAATGGTTTTATCAGCATATGTATTAAGCTCATCAAGTGCTTTATTGACATCTTTGACTGTGGTACCCTCTTTCTGGGTGTTTGCTAAGATAGTCTGAACCGCATTCATCTGAGTCTCATACTCTGTAAAACCATCTTTAATCGGATCGATGGTTAACGCATCAGCAATACTTTTTCCAACCTGCATGGCTGTCGTAGTGATGTTAGACAATGCAGTCATGGCTATAACTTCCATGGCGGAGAATTTCATTTTGATAGTATCGACACCTCTGCCTAATCCAGACATATCAACCTGTTTTGCAGATTTCTCGATATCATCAAGACCTTTTGAAGCTCCGGAGAATTTCAGCTTCTCTTTGAGTTTATCAAGAGTCGACATGGTAGTTTTAACATTACGCTCAAACTGCGCATTATCGAACCGCATTTCAACGACTCTGCTATCAACTACTTTACTCATTTCTTAACAACCTCCTCCCAAGCCTCTTTTGCTATTTTGTCAAAAATAGGCTGAATAGCAGGATTGATATAATCTCTTCCTTCTACCCAGCCTCCAGTACCAGTTGCATGACCTGTCTGTAAGATTATTGCAATCGGTATACCTCTCTGAACATTTGTATTGTGAAATTCTATAGATACGCCCCCATTTTGACGGACAATCTCGTATGTCCACGATGCTGCTGTTTTACCAGTATCAACAGGGGTTGCAGACGAAAGAGCAGCAACTCCAGCACGACCGTACTTGTTTAAAATTCCAAGATTAACCGTTTCTTTAGCTCTCTCAAGGAATCCTGACAGATTAGAGAAATCGCCCTTTTGTCTGAAAGTTATCATATTAACACCTCATCGTTTCTTAACATCACTCGCTTTAACAAAACCAAAGTATTTACCTGCGATTCTGACATAATACCATTTGTTTCCGGATGTATCTTTCTGTGTATAATCCATGACATCAACCAAATTGGTTTTTGCAAGATATGGATACTTCTTGATTGTCGGATACTCGTCTCCGGCCCATGTTCGTACATCGGTCTCTTTAACTTTAACTTCACCAACGAATAATCTCTTTTTCTTATTCTGCTTACTTGTGATGGTCTGTGGTTTCACTGGTTCAGATTCCTGAAGATAAGCTGTCCAAGCCCAACCGATACCGATATTTGTCACTTTCACTTTCGTCCATTTACCAGATACAGTTCCATCGATTTCAACTCTATCACCAGCGTTGATTTGCCCTAATACATATCCATTAGGACTTTCTCGAATGTAGAGATCGTCAACTGTTGAAATTCTGGTTCCAGTAGCAACCCATTTCTCAGCAGAAGTTTCTTCACCCCAGTTGATCCATACATAACCAGTGATAGAAGAATCGTTAATTGGATATCTCTTGTTTCGGACAGCTCCTCCATTAGCAACTACTCCTGGAACGGAGGATGTATTTCCTTCGTTGGTGTATACGTAATTTTCATCGTAGCTATTAACAGAACCAATATGTGCTCCACGTCTAAATATAACAAGAGCGCCTTTCTTCGGTTTTGTATGCCATGTTCCATTTTCCTTTGCATGATTCATTACTGATGTACAGTTGTAGAATCCGCCGCCCATAATTTTAAGAGCCTTTGTGATTCCTAACACCTGAACAAGCTCCCAGAATTTATACTCAGCACACCATGGTTGTCCCTGACATCCGGGCTGGCCAAGACGATTTACGTCTCTGGCAAACTTGGTATAATTGTTATAGCCAGCGTTTTTCTGGAAATCGTCGAGATATTCCGCTGTACGTTTCTCAAGATAAGGTTTATCTCCGCCATTATTAGCATAGTAATGACCAAGGTTTATAAACTCCTGTAATTTGCTCACTTTGATTTCCTCCATTTTGACTGGCTTAGACTCTTCTTTAGTGTAGTCTTTATAAAACACACTTCTGTCAACAACTGTCAGAACTCCCGGTATTTTGGCATTGGAACTGTATTGCCATCCAACACCATAGCTCGGTCTCAATCTTTCCTGAAGTGTTCCATCGTCATGTGTCGGATAACTTGCAATCCAAAAGTCATATTTCTGTTTAAGATCATTTCCAATAACAGACTCATACCACTGTTTAGCATTGCAGTAAATTCCAGCTTTATATCCGGCATCAGTTATCACTTTGATAAAAGCCTCAGCAAGCATTGAAATCTTCTTAGTTCCAAGTTCTTTCTGTTTATCCCATTCGAGATCCAACCATACAGGGAGATTTAACTTCCTGCCGTTCAACGTAGAAAGAACTTTTCGAGCTTCTTCCTGAATTTCAGACACATTAAGAGCATAGCTGTATTTATAAACACCAACCGGTATATGATTGTCAATGCATCCCTTGTAGTTTCGTTCAAAGGAACTATCTGCTGCATTACCTTTTTCAGTAATACGTAAGATTGCAAAATCCATACCATATGCCGCTACCGTCCCCCAGTCGATAGTTCCGTTATATGCTGATACGTCAATTCCTTTTAACATGTAATTACCCCTTCGAGCGGAATTTTGCTCGGTTTGCTTCATTTATAGATTTATACTGTCGCATTATTTCTGACTGACTCATCTTCTTGCCAGAGCCTCTTTTTACATTGCATACTCTTATAAGTGTGAGTAATCTGTTTAAATGCCACTTTTCGCATTCCATTGGAATACCATTATCGAACATCCAGAAATATATGAGTTCCGATGATATGTTTTCAGTCCGAGTTGAATTATCGTTCTGATTTTTACCAAAGGTAGTTGCAGTCATTGGATCATTAATATATTCCGTTATTCTATTTATCAAATCCTGATGGTGAATCAAACGATCGTAAACTTCCGGTTCAACATTTTTAGTAATTGTCATACATTGTATGTAGCTCACTATTTCATCGATTGTACGATTCTCAACCGGAAAGTATCGTTTCTTCCATAAGGATTCCCATTTTGACAGAGAGACAAGAGAATGCTCAAGCATAATGGTTTTTGGCTTGTTGAGTTCTTCGTATATAAACTCCCCTTTTATTTCATCCCATCCCTCATTAATATCGCTCGGAACCACGAGTTCTAGCATCTCTTATCCTCCATATTTTTCGTATTTATTACGCCGGCAGTTCCGGTGTATCAACTACTTCTCTGTATTTAGCAGGAATAATTCCTTTGATAAACTCAGCTGCTTTTTCAGCATCCTGGGACAGTTCCATGTACAAAACATTGTATGCTTCAGTCTGAGAGAACTCTGTCGACAGCTTGTCAGACTTAATGAATCGCCTTCCATCTGGAGACTTCTGACCATAAGATTTAAGAATAATCTGTTTGAATAATTTGGCGATTGTAGGAATATCCTGAGCTTTGATAATTGCCTGAAGCATAGTGTCTAAACCACCTGTAACTTCGAGCTGCATCTCAGCAAGTTCAGTTTCAGTAAGATTGAAGTAGAAATCTTCTTCTCTTTTTGTTTCGTTGTAATCTTCATATGGGATTGTTTTTTTTAACATAGTCGTTTTCTCCTTTTTTTTTTAATTAAAAAGAAAAGCCCCAGCTGAATATACAGTTAGAGCTTTTCGTTATATTGTTATTTATTTATGATACAGCTGCCTGAATAAGAGCTTTGAACTCATCTGGAGTTGGCAGTTTAGGAGCCGCAGATTCATCACCATACAATGCGGTCTCGACGGCTTTCATCTGTTCTTTAGAAAGTTTTGTAGAATCAAATAAAAGCGTAGCCGTAGGTTTGAATCCTGTTACATCAACTGGTGTAGTTGAGAGATCAAAGCTCATCTCTGCTGCTGACGGACTATCATTCACTGTTTCATAATCTTTTGGACTTGCTGCTGCGTTGCATCCGTACACAACATGAATCTGATATCCATACTTTGTATTCTTGGTATCATTACCGATAATTGTCTGATAAGAGAAGCCGAACATCTGATGATCCTGCTGACCTACAGACATACCAGCTACTACCTCTTCTTCACCAATACATTTCTTAAATTCGTCAGGATACATATATGCGGAAATCGTAGCAGCGAATGTTTCCGCAGACAGAATATTCAGGTATTTACCATTATCAGCCCATAAAGCTGTAGGCTCAGCGCCTGATGGATTTTCCGATACTTTTGTTAAACCATTCCAAGCAACACCGGCACCGTATTTATCTTCTGTATACGGAAACAGAACTCCTTTACTAACGCCGGTTGAGTATAAACGTTCACCAGTCTGGTCCCATGTAAGTTTAGGCATTTATTAATCCTCCTTAAAAATATAAAACGAGCGTATCGTGATATAAGTTATCTGATTTATAGCTTGTCCCGAATGAGCAGTATGGTAATTCCAGCAACTTCTCAATGACAGGCTCGTCAGGTTTTCTTGATATCACAATTAGCTCGTATCGTTTGTGTTTCAGATATGCTGTATTATCAGCACGTTCTGAATCTATCCTACTTCTGGAATACCTTATTGCGGGATATTCCATTTTGACCGATTCGGGGGACTGATAATAAACATGTCTGCACCCAAGCAACTCTTCAAGTTTGCTCTGTAGTTCCAGTCGTGTCCCCATTCCAGACACCTCCTATAGTCAAGATTAATCTTGGATACTGAACCTCAACTTCTGAGATTTTCCACTTAGTACCCATAATTTCAGCATAAGCCATGTAAGAACAATTTTCGATAGCAAATGGATCGGCTAAAATACTAACCACATTCGCGAGTAAGATATTGTCATTAATACTGCCAGATGTCTGTCTTTTTCTGCGATCATAGGTCATATCACCATAATATTCGCGTTCGAGAATTGTATCATCCCATAACCCAGGCTCCGTCTCGTTGGCGACAGCATAGCCGATTTTACCAAACCATTTGCTCATCTAATTGTCCTCCCGGAATCACTCTGCCTTAACTGTGGCGAGTTTAGCAGCTGTAGGTGTAGTATCAGTTGTGGCATATGTAACGGTCACAACTTTTGAAGCTACTTTACAACTAATCGGGCGATAAGCTACGCCTGCAGCATCGACCACTACCATTCCTTTATAGAAAGCGTCTTCCAGTTCTTCTGGAGTCAGCTTTGTTTTAAAGGTGGATTCCGCATATGCTACACCATCCGCTTTGGCATACACTTTTCTTACCGCGATATTTTTATCGCCAGCGTTCATGTACATTACTTCCATGTTCTTAATCTCCTTTATAATATTTAAAGTTTGTTTCGACTAACCTCTAGGTATAATTACGCTACATCCTCTTCAAGAGCAATAGCAGAATATACCTTTGTAAGAGAACCAGACAGTCTTGTCTCAAGCAGATATTTGTACTGGTTGAAATCGATATCGAAGTTATCGAACTTAGATACTTCGCCACCCTTAGCAGCACCGAACTGATAGTCTCCAAGATTTACAAACAGACCAAGCAGTTTATGTTCGTTAGTCTCGCTATCGGTTCTTTTCAGACCCTCAAGCTGCTCAACTGGAGTGATGGAGTTTACGTTAAGTGCTGCAGCAAGATCGGCTTTGGAATCATAAATACGACGACCGTTCAGATCACGAGCCAGAAGCATCACGTTAAGCAGATGTGGTGTACAGTAGAAATCAAGTGAACCTGATCCTTTGTACTTCTCACACGCATACAGAGATGCAGTAATAATAGCTTCGGCTTTGATATAGTTCTCACCAAAGTTAGCACCTGTATTAGAACCCTGAAGTTCCTGTTTAGCTTTATCGAAATCTACTGTCTGATGAATTGTGTACAGCTCGTCATCGTTCCAGATAGAACGGATATGATCTTCGTGAATTTTATCCGGATCACCGTCTTCGCGACCGTCACCAACCAGTACAGCCATAATCAGTTCTTCGTTCAGAGTCCGTCTCATGATGTTCCACTGATATGCAACTACATCAAAGTCTGTGATATCAACGATATCGTCACGCTGTAAGGTATCTTTGATATAAACTGTCTGAGGGTCTGTTGTACGGGACAGCAGTTTGATTTTCGCCATCTCTTTCTTATAGTCGCCCTTCTTCTGGTAACCTTTAGCTTTCAGCTCAGCGATACGAGCGTCAGCCTGACGAGTCTTGATACGGGTATATGGACTCTTATGAATTTTAGCCATAGCAACATCAATCCAGGACTGATCTCTGGTAAGGGTTTCCGGCTCACCTTTTTTCAGAAGTTCATATTCCGGGAACAGCTTCTCAACTTCGTCATCAAATACTCCGTGAGCTAATGTGCCGGCATTCTCCTCTGCAAAGATATTCATTGCCGCTCTCAGTGATCCAATGCTGCTCTGTTTTGCCATAGATACAATTTTCATTTCGTCAGAGTGACTAAGAATAGACTTATTCGCCTGCTCTCTTTCTTCGTTGTCAAAAATGTTATGTTTCACTACATTTCCTCCTTTTTCATCATCTTCATCATCATCAGAAAGTACCATGCCAAGTACAGCATACATAGCTTCTTTCTGCTCGTCATTCATGGTATCCAATACCTCTTTTACCTTTTTGATGGTTTTATCATCAGAACCTTCTGACGTTTCTGGTTTTTTGGTTTCTTCAGCCACTTTGTTTTCTCCTTTCCTTTCGGTATCAGCTGAGTGATAGAGCATAATATTCTCATCCCATGATGCTTCCATCTCCTCTTCACCATCGGCAGAATGCGCCATAACAAAATCCACGTATGCTCCAGGATTAGCTCCAGCCAACACAAGACTAAGCTCCCTGATATTTCCGTGGACAACGTCTTTACCAATCTTTTTGAGCTGATTAGCCCAAATAGAAAGAGATCTCACATCTCCATTCTGCACAAGTTTCTTAGCAGTCTGACCCTGTTCAGTGTCATTGAATACACCGTAGGCATATACGCCATCATCGCGGTTTTCCAGAACTGCATGACCAAGAACTGCGTTCGGATCATTATGTTCATGGTTCCAAACTAATGGAACTTCACATCCGTCATTACTTTTGAACGCATCTTTACGGATAGTAACGCCGTCACCGCAGAGTAAATCATTACGAGTGGCATATCCGCCAAAATCACAATTATCCATTTTGACCTTCTCTCCTCTCTTCATTTTTTATTACAGGAACAGCATTCTCCGCTTCCTGCTTAGACTGACTGATATTACTATTTCGTAACTCGTCAGCTTTCGGATCATTTGCTGGTTTCATACCAACGATTTGTCTTATCTCGTTAGATGTCATAATTTCGTTTCGTGTGAATTTATCAGCAATTTCTGCGATATTATTGACTGGAACCAGTCGGAATGGATCTCTGAAATATTCGATAGACTGCCCTTGAGAACGAGCGGTCTTTGTTAGAAATTTACGTTTTAATTCGTCTGCAATCGCGGCTATGATAGGTTCAACCGTACGATTGTTATAATTCAGCATAGTCTGTTCATCAGCTGTTCCGTCCAGAACTGCCTGCGTAATACCTAGCTGACTGTAAAGCATATTAGTCCAGTATTCGACCTGTTTGAGAAGATTATTCTCTAATGACCGATTCAGCTGGATGACTTTCTCTGTACCATCGATGTAAGCTACACCATACTTCGAATTGGTGAGCTGGTTTTCCATGTCATTCCGCCGTCTTTCAGCCTGCTCTCTACGTGCCTGAGTTTTAGCCACATACGGAAGCTGAATGATTAAATCCAATTTACCGGATGCCGTTTTTTCATCTGTCGCATCCAATAAACTGAGTTTTCTCATCAGTCTCTGCAGTGTAGAGTTTGGCTCGTTAACAATTGCATATAATGGATTCTCAATAATTCCTACCTGACTTTTCGGTAAAAGAATGTCTTCTTTTTCTCCTCGTCGGTCGTTGTAGATTCGTATTTTGACATGCTTTGGGTACCATTCAATTATTTTCCCGGTTCGGACCGAATCAATACTGAAAGAATTACTTATCTTTGGATTGAATGATGTATCCACCGGAACGATAGCTACCGCACCTTCGTCAAGCATGGATAAAACTACATCATGGATGAATGCTCGTCCCGATTGATCAATATTTGCTTCGAAATTCAAACACCCATTTATTCCCGACTCTATCTCCTCAATAAATCGCCCCGCGGAATCTAATCTACAGTGTTTGATATCTATTGTTGCCACATCAAGTGCTATGCGGTTAAATATAGAAGATACTATGGATCGTTCGTTTCCATGACCTAATCGTGGCCTATCAGGGCGCAAAGAATAACCGGGGCCAACGTTATGATATGTCGGGTCCCGGTTCATAAAAGCATTCCAAGCATGTGCAAGCCTGGTCTTAATATTAAATTCCATTTTGACTTTTCTCCTAGTTATTCTTCCAGATATGACTCGCCAGTAATAAGTTCAAATTCTTCTGGTGTAATCCATCTAGGAACTGCATCACGCACTCTTTTGATTTTCCAAAGACCATTGTCGTAATATTTTTTTACTTTTTCAAAATTCTTAGATCTCTGTTCTGGCATTGTCAGTCTCCTCCTGTTCTAATTCATTGTCGGTCATCATCGCAAGATACTCGATATCTGAGTTCGCTTTTACAATTTTAGCTAACAAAGCTTCATTATCTCTACGAGCTTCAATTAACTGATTGAAGATTGTTTTAAATCCGAACATTTATTATCCCTCCATAAATCTTTATAAAAAGCATCCATGGCTAATTCCAAACTATGACAACTACGTCTAGCTCTTCTACCTGGATGCTCGCTTTTATGCTTACCGTTGTTTGTTATGTTTGCTTTGAAACTCTCATAACTACGATCAACGTCAGCTTTTGTCATTTCTCCTCTGGCAACTCTGTCGGCCATCCTCTTTAATTTTCTTCTCTGATGAGAAATCTTTTCCGGAAGAAGAGTCATAACTACGTTTCCAGTTTCGGTTAAGCGGAAACGAAATCCGAGAAATTTAATGCCTTGAGAAAGTTTTATTATCTGTGTCTTCTTAGGATTTAATTTCAGTCCTCTTGCACTCATCCATTTATTAATTTCTGATAAGCAATAACTTAAATATTCCTTGTCTTCGTGAATGAGTATAAAATCGTCGTTATATCTAACATAATGTTTCATCCGTAAAACTTCTTTCACATAATGATCAAATTCATCAAGTACCGCTAATTGAATAATTTGTGTACATTGTGATCCGAGTCCCATTCCAACATCCGGATCCGGACCATTATCAAAACTGTCAATAATTCGTTTGCTCTCAATAGAAGCCCATGCATCATCGATTCTTTTCTTAACTGACCTATAAGCTAAATCATGGCTTGTGCTGCCAAAAAAATTTGTCAAATCGCCTTTCAATGCATAGCCGTTGGTACCATGTTTTCGATAAAACCGCTGAATATGGCAAATTAATCTTTTACGAGTTCTTTCGGTTCCACGACATCTCTGGCACGCACCATTGTCATAAATAAAAGACCGGGTCATTTCATCATAGAAGTAATTATCAACAAAACTTCTTTGAAAAACTCGGTCTTTCATTTTTGTACTTAAAATATCTCTTTCTTTTGGCTCATATACTTTGAAATTTGCATACGGAGATATTTTATAAGTACCTTTTTCAAGACTTTTCTTCAAACTATGTATTCTTACAAGTCCATTTACGACATATCCAGCAACGCTATCTTTCCATATAACGCCTCGTTTACATAAAAGCATAGCTCTATATAAATTATAAAAGCTGCATATATCTTTTCCAACATTCGATAACATTGGAACCTCCACATTGATTATTTTAAATTAGTCGCGGTGTACAGCAATCCTACCGGAAGATATTCAATATCAAGTACGGCAATTGCATCCACGCTCTATTTTCGCCTTATCGGACAGGATAATGATTCCTTGTATAATGCTTTGATTTCAGCCAAACGGCTTACTTTAATGCTCGCTTTTTAACAATCCAGGACACCCCCATTAGTGTTGTTAGCATTGTTGTTGTTCAACTGACCTGTAGTGTTCACATTACGGACGTTGTTCGCGTTGCCTGAGTTCGGGGTCGAATTAACAATCATTAACCTTTCTGTTTCATAAAGTTTTTATCAGATTTTTTCCAGCCTTCTAAGAGTGTCTGTAAAGACACCACCATATCTACCCAATTATCTATCTTTTCATCTTTTATATGGAATGTATAATAGGCAATATCCATCAGGGCGAGCATGGAATCTATGCTGCCAAGAGCTTTATTCTGATATTTACGACGCTTCTTATACTCTTTAAGCATTTCCCTATTGAGAACGCGCTTATTAGCTTTTCTGATGTATCTGCAAATATCAATAGCCTCGTTGACTATCTTAGAAGTAATGGTCCAACGATATCTTTTTGGAAAATTCTTTTCATTACTACATATACGAATTGTAAAAGCAGCTAATTTATTGGCTTTTACTAAAACCTCAAATTTTGATTTTCCTCTTTTGGACTTTACTACGGACATATAATTCCTTTCTCGCCCCTGACGGGGCAGATTCTTAGATTTTTAGATTATGTTACAAGCCAGGACACCCCCATTAGCGCCGCTAGCATTGCTGCTGTTCAACTGACCTGTAGTGTACACACTACGGACGCTGCTCGCGTTGCCTGAAGTCGGGGTCCTTCCCCACCACCACTGTGGAGCGCCGTTTTTATACTTGATTCGATTTTTGTCAGCTCCGGTATTCGGACTTGTGTAGTCTGAATAATTAGCGAAATAAGGATATGGTGTGCCTTCATCAACGTCCGAATATTCGTTTCCTGTATAAAATTCACTTCTCGAAAGTAAGAAGAATTTATCATTTGTTTCATCAACTCCGATGTCAATTAATCGACATCTCACTGTTTTCTTCTTCGTTTTGCCAATAGCAGACAGGAAATCAGCATCAAGACCGTTTAAGAATCCAGCTTTGGAAGTATTCCAGTTAGGCGGTCTATCATAATTTGTCTGTGGTGTCCACACAGATCCTGCTGCTTTATCACTGTTTATTAGCTGTCTAATTGCAGACTCTTTGTAATTATTTGAGCCATAACACATTCTGTGTGGATGATTTATGGTCGCGAGAGCAGTTCCTTCACTACCTTCTGTGGGGACAACTGTCTCGATCACTGCGGTGCTCGTAGGGCCAGAATAAGTATTAATTTTATAATTCAATGGGTCTTTATCCCATGCTCCGTTCCATACAATCTGTCCGCCAGCTGGAACAGGTTTTGTTAATGTAAACTGATATGTTTTACCATTACCCATTCCACCAGACCAACCATTTTTAGGAGTTACATTATATGTTCCGGCAGCCAATTCAGTTTCGGCATAATACATTGCCTGCGGCGCACCAAACTGTATGAAATCATATGGCTCGTGCATTAATAATGTCAAAGAATGTGTATACTGAGGGTCGGATGGAGTATCAATATCCATACCAATAATGTCCCAAACAATCTGCACATTATTTCTTGTACATATAATCTGATCACCAACGGAGAATAACTCTTTATGTCGTCCAGCTCTTACCTGTTGCTGAATTTCAGCGAATGATTTAGGTGTATAACCCACACCTACGCCAGCTGCGATATATTTCAAATACTGATTCGCTTTATCCATCTGTTCGTTAAATGTTTCTTCTGAAAGAAAATTCAACACGCTCATTTCGTCACCTCTTTATTTAATTTCTTCATATTCCAACACTGGTTTATTGTTAATTATTTTAATTTCTCCAGAATACTTTTTGCCTGTGGTCTCATCGATAATATGTATCTTACCATCGCACTTACATTTACTATCTTCGGAATTGGATATTTCTTTTATCTTACCGATAATTATTTGAAGATAAGATTCCTGACGGCTTCTAGGCTCTGGATATGCTTTCTCTGATACCGAAGAGTCTTTAGAAAGTTCACCTATAATGTCCTGCAAATACATTTCCTGACGGCTTCTAGGCTCTGGAAAATTGCCATTTTTTATTTCGTCCATGTCCATCTCCTTATACAGATTCTTCATACTCTAACGACGGCTTTCCGTTTATAATCTTTAGTTCACCGACATATGTTTTCCCGGAAGATTCGTCTGTAAAATATAACTTTCTTTTCAAATCAGCTATCATTTCGGTACCTTTCTGAGAAATTTTCTGACGTTCGGACGCTCCTTCGTTTTGAATCTTAGTAATATTTTCAGTTGTGATATTTTCTGCAGACTGATTCATAGAATCGACAGCTTCATTTTTTGCATAATTCATTACAGATTTTTTAGCATTAGTTATCGATTCTTGGATATGTTTGGAGACGTCTAATTCAAGACGTCTCAAGATATCATTCTGTTCTTCAGGTGTAACATGATCTTCAACTTGGATTCCAGACAATACAGTCAGTTTACCATCGTCAGAAGTGTTAAATGCCTGTAATAATTTCCCAGACTCATCGGCAAGAAACATACTAATTGCAAACGTTAATGTTCCGGAATAAGCTAATGCATCAGATTCCACCAACCATGTGAAGTAAATTAAATCATCTTCGATAGTCATATCTGTAACTGAGTAATAATTTAGTATTTTTTTTGAATTAATATAATTTATCCTGGTTGTGAATTTGGACATGTCGAATCCGTTATAATATCGATTCATCTGAAAATTGATGCGATTAATGTTTTTATCCCCAACGACGCCAGCCACAACACCTCTACCAGGAATTGATACAATTCTCAAATCACTATCTATAATAAACTGAATCGGATCATGAAGATAATCTTCTTCGGATATTTGTGCAATTACTTCATCTAAAGTTGCCATATTATCCTCCCTGATTTATCAATTCTTTATTTGTGGTTATCCTTTTATCATTTCTTGAAACTCCGACAACTGATACTTTGAAATATGAACCATCGGTAACCTCGTCCGGAACCATACATGATCCATCCTTCTGAACCGCTACAGCATATGTACCATTACCATTCTCAAATACAGCCACCATTCCAATACCAATCCATTCAGGATCTTTTACAGTGAAATGGCACTTTAAATACTGTTTTGAACCTTTAATAATTCCTGAAAAGTTATCAATCTTTCGCAGAGTTTGTCCGTTGATTTCGAAATATAATATTCGCATACGGTGATTCTCCTTATTCAAAAGCTTCTCTATTAATCTTATAAGCGACAAAGGCATCCATCATTGCAGCAACAGCATCGATTTTAGCTTCATATCGCTTCTTTAATAATTTACGGTTTCCATTTGTATCCTCCATAACAATACAGTTACCCATCGTGAATGTCATGAGTGCTTCGTCAAATAGAAGCATCCTTTCTTCTGACAATTTCTTTAATTCCCCAAGTGGAACAGATTCTGTCTTGGACCCCTGAATAACTTTTACAATTCCAAATGGACCATTCTCTCGTTCCCATCGCTCAACAAATTCTCTGGCGTTGTACGGGTCGTATCCGAAACAGCACACATCATATCCTGATTCTGATATGTAATTATCAAGTTCTTCGTAAACCTGCATCATATCAAGTATGTTTCCGGGCATAACAATCAGACTGCCCTCTTTCATAAACTCGTCATATTTAATTCGTAAAGCTGTTGGCAGTTTGCTGAGAGTCAACTCTGTTATGTAATTTCTGGTCTTTATACCAAAAGCACCATTAGCGAGCGGAAACAGAAATACAAAAGAACAGAAGTCATCGCCCTGGGACATATCAGCACCCAACGCACAAGGTAACTGCCAATATTCTCTTTTCCTATGAGGAAGTGTTTCTTCATATGTGAAATAATAAGTAAATCCTTCCATTGGAATACCAAATCTTTTGGCAAGAATATCATTTCTTGCTGCTGGATTATTCTCAGCTCTTTCCACATCCAACTGATAAGTCTCATAACTAACAGTCTTTCCTAAGTTCGGATTTGCTTTGAGCCACATGTCCGGATTTCCAACTTCGTCAATGGAATCCAATTTATACCACCAGATAGATGTGTGCGGATCGTTATACTCGCCTTTCAGAATCTTCATCAATTCCATTTTGATTGTATCGCCCGATCCGTTACGAACAGTACCTTCTGAACTTATAGCGACAATTAGGTAATCATCATTCTTACCGCCACCCTGCTCTTTTGCAGCTCCCTGTTCAAGAGCACCTATAACGTCCTCTCGAATGTCTCCCGACAACCATTCATCAACTGTGGCAATCTTAACTCGCAGTCCCTGAAGCTTATCAATAGCCATCGGACGCACTTCAAGCAAAGAACCAGTCAAGAAGTTCTGTATTCCCTTTTTGGTAGGGGAAAGTTTTACCCTATCAGCTTTGGAACCTGTGGTGTTTTGGAGAGAACCCTCCGTAAGAAACTTATACAATGGACCGCGCGCTCTTGTTATAGCCGTCCGGATTGGAGACATAACTTCATCAGCCTGTGCCATTGTTGGAGCTGTTGTAACCTGATGAGTTGTCTGAGTGTTTACATTTAAGAAGTAATTCTGTATACATGAAGCATACATTGATTTAGCAGCACCTCGGGCTACTATTAAATATTGTTTATGAATAAGACGCTTCTTAATTCGTCTCGTTTCATAGTGACCTCTTCCAGAATGTCCATTCTGTGAAGGAATATAGATACTCCTATCAACAAAGTAATACCAACCGAAAATTTCTTCAGCCCATAGTTTGAATGAATCGAGTAGGTGGAGATCATCACCATCTGTAAGAGTCAATTCATTCTCACAATATTTGATGAATCCTTCCACTGCTCTATCATCGTAGTATTTCGTTGGATCAGCTATGAGCTTATCAATTCGATTCATCTCCATTGAGATTTCTTCATTAACTGGAATTTCACCACTTATAACGGCATCCCGAAACATGCCGTAATATTTTGGTACAGCTGTATTCGATAATGCCATTTAATTGTCACCTTCTATTTCTTTTTGTTATTCGCGTAAACCTTATTATCACCTTCAAGATTGAACACTTTGTTCACTCCATCAGCAAACATTGATCTAGCTAACTGTTTGCCTACATCTGTAGCAGCCGGAGTAATCACATCATTCATAACTGTTTCAGTAAATCTCTTACCTGCGGAAATTTTCTTAGGAGTTAACGATTTCAAATTTTGTTCCAATGTAATACGATTTATTTTCTCCTGGATCTCTTCGTTGGTCATTTCACTGATACTTTTACTTTTACTTTTACTTTTCGGTTTTGACTCCGTCTTTTTAACATCAGCGGATGATGTTTTCTTATTCAGTTTCATCCCAGTCAATCTCTGATACTCAGAATCCAACTGATTAATTCGCTTTCGACCAGCCGCAGTAAGAGATCCATCTTTATTTTGATATCTTCTTACACCCCAACGCATTCCATGAATCCCATGATGCATTAGCTCATTACTATTCATTTTGACTCACCTCTTTCTATTCAGTCTCCGCCTCTGCATTCAATCGCCACTCTAATTCAGCAATTGTTCGGTTCATGCTGTCTGCTACAACAGACGTAGTAGGCGGGTCAAACAAACTCCGTACTTTCATACCCATGTATGATTTAACCGCTTCGAAATCCTTATCACTTTGAAGCAGATCACTCCAGGTATCAGATTTATCCCTTACTATATATGCTGTATCGCATACACCGATCTGTTTTAATACTAAGATCACTGAATTTATATGCATAATCAACTGATCATCAAATGCTGTATAATCTTCAGTCAAACCAAGGAGTTTTTTTATTGATGTTAATATGCTTTCGTCCATACTGTCTCCTTATCTACGCCATGGACACGTATCATTTAATGACCGTTCCGGCATAATATCTGGTATTAATATGCTGTCATCGCTATAATGAATCGCATCGTGAGTTCTCTTTGAAGTACAAATTAAATATTCCGGATTCAACAGATACTCTGTCCGATCAAGAATATCATCTTTGGTTAGAGGATTCATATGATGTATAATTACTCTTTTATACACTTCTCTTCCCAGTACACCCAAGTCGCATCCACAATCGCGCAGGATAACTTCATCACGAATCCTTAACCACTCTTTCGATTTGTAAAATATCTGATTGAGGTATCGATTACATCCAAAAGTCTCATCACCCACTATGCCATCCAACTTTAAGTATTGAAATCTCTCTTCGAATGTTGGCAAAGTTACCAATTCGGAATATGTTTTAATACTCATCTTCTACATCACCATACCCGGCATAGTCTCTCATAACTTTGATGACGTTCTCATAGGCTGCTTTAGTATCTGCAGCATCCTCTATAGCTTTTGTCTTAGCTTTGAGAAGTTTGTTCTCTTCTTTTAATCGCTCATTCTCTAACTGTTCTTTTTCAGAACCAAGTTTTAGATAATGTACGATGACAGATGGAGATGCAGTGCCCTCACGTAATTGTCTTTCAGCACAATCAACTGCCAGCGACACTAACTGCTTGTCTCTGTTTTCTGGTGATAACGCTGGTCTGCTTTTAGGGCTAGTTGTTTTTACTTTTGGCATACTTAGTGTCACCTTCTTTCATTAATAGTTGTACTTTTCATATAGTATGTAGAAGAATCCATAGACTTTTCTATTACCCAAATCAACCTTGAAGAACCACATCAGGAGGAGAAAACTATTTATTCACACGAGGAGTATACAAATGTAAAGTCCATGAATCCCTCTGCACACTATACGAAAATATAAATTGATTTTGGAAAAATCCCTCCGGAGAAAATATAAAGAGGCCGGCGATGCAGGGAGGGGGTGTGTTTTTCAAGACCCCCCTCTATGGTTCAGCATCGACTTATGCCGTCGCCGTGGCTTCTTTTGCGTTTCTCTGAACTTTTTTATAGATATTTAAGAAATCATTGTCGATAATCTCATCAACAGCACGTTCATGTTCTTCATCAATCTCTTTATCTGACATATCATCTGTAAAGTGTGAGATTCGATCGAGCTTTCCGCATGTGTTGTATCCTTTTTCATTATCAAACAGCCACCAAAGAGTGAACTGTTCGAACGGATCATAAGGATTATCGAATGTTGTCAATCTGCAATCGCTCATTTAGTTCGCTCCTTTCAAATACTTGGAAACTGTTGAAGTAGAAATGCCAAGTTTATCAGCAATTTGTGAAATTGTATAAGAAGCAGACATTGCTTTAATACGCAACTGTTTAGCTTCATTCAATTCTTTCGATTCTTTTGGCATTGCTTTTTGTCTCAAAGAATCTGGATCACAATTGTTAAGAATCTTATTAAGAATGTTTTCTGAAATTGCGCCAGCTTGAATTGCTTTCCATTCATTGTCAGTTATTACAATGTTTCTATCTCTTCTTGAAACAGATCCCACTTCTTCCCTATACCGGGTGAGTGCCTGCTGGGATGCTTTCTTAACATCCTTAGCTTTCATGACTTCGCCCGCTTCTTTGGCAGCATTCTGTTTCTTCTGAACTGCAGCATATGTCATTCTCTGAGCAGCACGTTCTTTCACTACATTGGACTGAGCTATGTCAAGCTTCTTTGTAAGGCTATCAACTTCTGTCTGATACTTTCGTTTAGCCTCTTTGTTGTAAGCTATCTTACCAGCTTTGGTCTCTTCAATACGTGCCTGATTAGCCAAATGCTTCATGCTGTTGGCATAATCTGCGTATACCCCCTCCATGGGATGACGGTACTGGGATACCAGTGTATAAGCATCATCGGTCTCTGCCATCTTTGTGCTGTTGGTTTTGCGGACAACTGTTACTTCTTCCATTTCGCCAGTCTTCTTATTGAGCTTGTTCGTGGTATAAGTAGCATCGTCTGCTTTCTTATAGATAAGAGCACCTTCTGGACGAGAAGGATCATACCATTCTTTCCCCTTTATGTTATACTTAGGTGTACCTTGTCGCTTATCAACCTTTACTTCGCCTTTAGCTCTCGATATGATAGTTGATGCACCACCAGTACTCTTGCCCTGATATTCTACTTTCAGTGCGGCGATGTTATTATCTTTCTCACTCTGTTTGTAATCGAGATGATGCTTCTCGGCGTCAATAACTACCATCGAATGTCTTACAGCTCGGGCAAGTTTATCTTCACTTGCACCAAGAAGAGTCATGTCTGTGATGAGATTGGAAATCTTACCCATCTCAGTATCAGTCTTCTTCATCAGTTTGTATTCAGAACCATTGCGATACCAATGTTCTTTTCCGTCGGCATCCACTTTCTTTTCACCACCATAAGACATCTTAGGATCGAATCCCTCAAGACCTTTTAATGGATGAGTAGAAGTAATCTTAACTTTTCCACCTCTATCGTGAGTTGGTATACACATTACCGTATCGCCGTCGAAATCGGCTCCTGACAAACGATCGGCAACTTTACTATTGATACCAATGGCATCTTGTGAAGTTTTACCAATCATACTAATGGCTTCTTTATTCTTGTTATTTACAGTACATATCGGAATTTCAAATGTTCCTCCATGCGGGTAACGAATGAGCGCAAGCTTACTGCCGTCTGGATAACCAGGAGCGTATACTTCTTTTTCACTCATAGATGTGACCGGAAGAATTACATGATACTTCTGTCCCGGTAAGGAAGCACCTTTGAGATGTACGGCTGCTGAATCACAATCTTCTGCGAATTTATGCAGATAATATTTCTTAACTGTTGGGTTAGTAAGAGCCATGATCGAATCGAACTCTGCCTGCTTATCTGCTTTAGCAATACCGAGCTGTTTCTCGGCCATAGCCTTCGACTGTTTAGACAAGAACTGTGATGGCAAAGCATCTTTCCAATCACCCCAATCTCCTTCATCCGAACGCTTATTTATCAGACCCAGTTTCCTATTGCCCTTTTTATCTGTATACCAATACTGTCCACCTTGGTCGGCATCTTTAATCAAAGAACCGAACGGATTATCTGGATCTTTCTTAATATCTTTAAGAACTTCCAGTTTTGGAACTGACTTAGATTTATTAGTATTAAAGATTACATCAACTCCTGGCGGGAAGTTGCTATCATCCTTGTAAACAGCCATACCCTTGATGTATTTCTTTCCATCAACCATGATACGAACCTGTGAATACCTGGATTCGCCAAGTGACAAATCTGGAACATTGCGTCGAAGCTCAACAACTCCATCCTTATCTATACCGCCGTCTTCTTTATACCGAATAGCAAGACGCTTAGAATCAAGACTTTCCGGATAATGGAATTTCTTTTCGAAGGTCTGTCCATCATCTCTTGATATGTAATCCTTTACAGTCTGAATTTTATCGAAATTATAAATATCGCTATGTGTCGTTCCCGGAACACACAACACTCTTTGTGTGGTCATCTGGTTTCTATTAGTTGCCTGCGGAAAACGGTTACCATAAACCTCATATCCACCTTCAGCCTGCAGTATGAATAACGCCTGATCGAGTTTCTCTTTCGAGATATTGAGATCTCGCTCAACGCCTGCACCGACATCGACCATTTTCTTTTTATCAACCTGTTTTTTAAGAAATTCCGCTGTTTCTCTAGCCTGCTTCATCTTTGATTCGGAATTAGGATCGAGTAATGATCTTACGGAAGATTCATTAATCCCCATCTTTCTTCCTATCTCAGAATTATTCATTCCTTCTTTTTCTTTCAGACGTCGAGCTGTAGCAACCATGTCTGATCTACGTTCGTCTTTTGCAATCGCATAAACGGTTCTGAAATCTGTTGTAGAATATCCAAGTGATTTTGCAATAGCTGGATCTCCGGTCCATTTCTTTCCATTTTCATCTGTGTATGTGAAACCTGATTTACGCATTTCCTCAACTCGACCAAGAAAGTCTCTACCACTTTGATAAGGGTCTTTTCCAGAACCCCAAGGATATCGACCTGAACGACGGCGTATCCCATAATGTTCAAGGAAATCTTTCCCAGACATTGAGGATGACCCGATGTACGACTCAATTTCTTCTGCTACTGGATTCATGGTTAACCCTCCTCAACTGCTTGATTGATAATTTTATCTAAATGAATAATTCTATCCATGATTGGAACAATATCCGATGCCGTTGGTCTAAGCACATCAATATCATCATTCTGATAGATTCGTAATTCCATATCAATATCGCCTGGGCGAATCTTATATTCAAGACAGAATAATGCTGCATATATAAGAACCTGTTCTTCATGAACTGGTCCTGTACCGGTTTTCAAATCATGGATTCTAAGAACATTATCTCTGAAACAGATAGAATCTGCAGTTCCCCAGCAATACGGAGAATAATATAAAACAACCTCGGTGTCCATTCGAAAACCGATAGCATCATTTACATATGAATACAAGGTCTTCTTGGATCGGGGCTGTTTAATTTTCATATCAATTGTTTCTTTAGCCCATGCATGAAGTCTGGTTCCTCTTTCGGATGCTTTCTTGGCAATCAAATATTTAATTGCTTTGTCGTCATCGTATCTCAGCCACGCTGGTTGAGACGGGCTGAACGGAGCATGTCCGCTAAGATTTGAATGCTTTATAAAGTTCATTTAAAACTTCCTCCTCGTTTTCAGGGAAAATGAAGCGCGAAAAAGACATATTATTTAATTTGGTCACATAGTAATCTTGGTTCGGGCGATGCGGTGCTTCTGCATCTTTTTTAACTTCAAGGATAGCCCATTTGTTTTTATACAAAATAAGCAAATCAGGAATGCCTTGGATATCACTCGAATCTAGTTTGGTTACCAAGCAGCCAGGAAACATGCTTTTCAATCTCTTCTTCAGTCCTGCCTGATATTGGTTCTCTCTCATGGTTTTCTCCTTTCATGAGATGGACTCTCTCGGATTTGAACCGAGGACACACCGCTTATGAGGCGGCTGATCTAACCGGACTGATCTAAGAGTCCAAAAATAAAGAGACAACGTAACTACCAATTTTGGCGGTTAAGTTATCTCTCTCCTATTAAAGGGAATGTAATTTTCGCTCTACATGTTTTTTTCCCATATGCTATTTTTTGTAAATTTCAAAATGTAAACCATGGTGTGTGTGTCTATATTTAGAACCATGAATAATATCATGTATTCTACTTGGTGTTCCACCTATGGCTTCTGCACAACTCGTGATGGAGTTATACACTTCTCCGGTTTCTACGCATCTAACTTTCACGCCAGGTCTGCCACCACGATTTACTGATGGCTTAATGTCGGACCGTTTGATATGATAGCCATGCACAGAATATAAACCTTTACCCTGACTCACTCTATTAAGCCAACGTGCACTAACACCAAGTCTATCCGCACATGCCTGAAGAGAATTAAATACCTCACCAGTCTCAATAATCTCGCATCTAACTCCATCACGCTTCGTATCAAAATCGCTCATCATTACTCCTTTCAAGCCAAAAGAAAGAGCGCCTGTAAATTTAGCGCCCTGTTCTTAGAATAATTTATTTTTCAGTTTCCTTTCTAATCCGTTCTTCGTGCAGCTTTTGTCTTTCTTTATATTCTTCTAAAGAGATTTCCGTAAATGATACATCATTCTCTTTAAAGTATCTGTTCACTTCAACTTTTTCACCATTCGCTCTTTTAATGTATAAAATAGCAATGGTATCATAATCTCCATTTTTTCGATCAGTCAAAAGTTCATCGCGTACTATGATGTCAGATTTATTATTTGGCATATAAGGCATTGTGATTGGATACATCTCATCATAAATACTTGATATAAAACCATTAAACCAGTTTATAGATGATTTCTCTTTACTTGCGCAGTAGCATCTATTTAAGTCGCTATAACTTACGGAACCGTCCTTGGCAACATACTTAAATAAGCTACTCATTCTTTTACACTGATAACACTTACTGCCGTCTTTTTTATCATGTGCATAGTTCCACATATCCTCTGTATCTTCGATAGGAGTGAGTGGTTTTCTGTCGATCAAACGGTTAAGAATATTCTTGGTAAAACTAATACTCGTACCGCCATGACCATCGCCTAAAAGACTTTCAAAAGCCTTGAGTGCGCTATCATAACACGCACAACCATAATCCCATTCATTCTCTGGTTTATTTCCTCTTTCTCTCTTACTTGCAATAGCAATCTCGTTCTTAGCCCATTCCAACGTGTTCATATTAATATCCTGCCTTTCGTTCATTAAATTTCAACTTATCTCACCAAATAATAATCTGGCAACAAATCGTTGTAGTCACAATTTAATGCGTGACATAAATTCATAATCGCCTTCATACTCGGCATTCTTTGTTTATTCAAATATTTACTTATCGTACACTGGGTCAATCGCGACTCTTTTGCTAATTCGCTTTGATTGATTTTCACGTCTTCCATGAGATCACGTAAATTATCACCAAAAATTTCGATGGCTTCTAATTCGCTAATTGTTTCCATATACAAAACCTCCAATCAAGAAAATATTCCTAGGGGAATACTGGCATTTAATTCTTTTATATATTATTAAATTTTTATCATATTAATAATAGGGGGTATTCCCCTGATATATAAAAATGGCTTATTTGTATATACATAATTAATTTTCGAGCTAAAAATAGACGATTTTAAGTATTTTTGACCCCATTTCGCCTAATTCCCTCGAATTTTGTATATACATAAATATGTACACATACATACCTTTATTGAATTTTGTATATACATTAATACTCTGATAAATATTTTTTCATAGCTTTATCGTACTCATTTTTGAGTCCATCCCTGAAAATATCAGCTTTAGATTTACCTGTAATGTTTTGAATAAAAATCAAATTGTTTATATCACCTGCCGATAATCGCATCATATAAGAATGATTTTTAGGATTATCAGAGTGTCGTCCACGTTTCTTTTCACCCAACTCCAAATCATCCTTTCTCAATCTCTTTGATGATGACCTTTATATCCTTACTGTTATAATCATAAATAACATCATACGTACAATCCTTTGGTAACATAGCAACCTGATGCTTTCCTTCCTGATTCAGTTCCTTATAAAGTTTTTCGCGAAGCGCTATAGTATCAAATCCATCTCTTTTTATTCCAGATTTAACCACAAATATCATATCCGTTCACCTCCAAATTTTTCCAGTTCTTTTATCTTTTACAACGATACGTTCCTCAATATGAAAATCTGACAAATCACAAATAGCAAATATAGCTGTGAGAAAGTCATTGAATCTCTGTTCCGAATTAACCTCTCTTTTGTGCTCTTCTCTCATCATATTCTTGATTGCTTTATGCGCTGTCGGATCTACATATCCAGACCCGTTCCTGCGAATATCATTTTCCATAGTAATCTGCCTCCTTAAATCCAAGGAATTTTATTAATGCTTTGAGACAATCATCGCATAAATCAGTACTATAATCCACATTAGAGTGTCCTTCAAAACGAATACCAACCATTCTTTCATCATATCTACGAATTTTATATAACTCATTTCCGTCGTAGTATTTACCGCATCTATCACATTTCATAGCCTGTGCCATGTTCATTCCTCCTCAATAGTAGCTCCCTCAAGTCTTATACCACCAAACTCCCATAAATCTTTCTTGAGGTCTTCCATATCAATTTCTCCATCCTGCCATTTTCCGTAATAATCCAGAACCTTATCTACAAACCCAGGCAATTTCTGTCGATAACTCTTCTGCCAGTAGTGGTCCATGAGAACTTCCAAAGGTAATGTGAGTACCAAGGCCATAACAGTATTGACCGTCTCTTCGTAAATCTCTTGTTTCGTCTCAGCAATCTTCTTTCCAATTTTTTCATTCACGATAGCGTCGAGCTGTGCCTGTGTAAGATTGTATGTAGCAGTGTTCGCTCTCTTTTCTTCCCGTTGAGTTCTACGTAATTCTGCTCTCTTAGACATGATGTCACCTCATTTCTTACTGTCACTCATAAACGCGTTGATTAAAATAATCGGAGCTGCCAATATACATACAGCCATAACGAAAATCTTTGCTAAAAATCTAAGTTCAAATATACTTTCTGTAAACTGATCATCTTTCAATGCTGCGTAAGTAATGAATAAACCAACCGCCAAATAAAAAGCAATAACCATGATTAAAAAATCCATTAAATATCACCTGCCTTTCTATGCAATGACTGCTCCGCTTTGAATCCGTCCGGATATCTTTCTTTAAGTTTGTCAATGTTCATGCGCATGATATCATCCAGGCTCCATCCTTTAGCTGTACAATATTCAGCAATAAACCAAAGTAAATCCCCAAATTCTTTCTTTACATGATCGACTTCAAATGCATGTCCCTGATACATTTTCTGATAAATAGAATGGATTTCCCCAATCTCACCAACCATACCATGAAGCGCATGAAACTTCTGCTCTTCAAAAGTCAGTCCTTTGTTAATAGTTCTAGCTGCCAAATCCTGATATTCATTTCCTGTCATTATTATTCTCTCCCTTTCTGTTCTGTTTAATATCATACGGTTTTCTTTTAAACCAACTCATGTCGACTGTCTTCCCATAATACTCTAACTTAGCATATTGTCTTTGCTTATCACCCTTTATAGTTTTAACCGATCGTCCCGGATCGGGTGCTCTACCTCTCATTTCTGAAAAATCCTTTCCTTATTATAATGGCTTGAGTAAAACAAAAGACCCAACGTATTTAACGCTGAGTCTAATGTCTTGATAAAATTATTTGTATGCTATATCACTTATAACTTTTATCGCTGTGCAATAAAGCATCCCCCATAACACACTACTAGTAGCTTTTCGAATAGCGACACCTGTTGAATCGCAATCCTCAATAGAATCACAATCTTTGCACGCCATTTTCCAATACAACATTCCCAGTGCTCCAGTTCCTGCTAATACTACTGCTTTTACCTTACCTTGATTTGTCATAATATAAATTCCTCCTTAAAATAATTTTCTCATTATAGTAGTTGTTTCTTACGCGAGAAAATAATTACTTCTCCTTTTAATCTAACAACGCCGTATCAATAATCTGAAAATTAGCTCTGTGAATATAAAGAGCTCTGCCATCAATCATCAATTTCGTCATTTTAGGCAAGTCTTTAGGAATTTTCCAATATACCTCATCTCCGGAATATGCTACGATAGGCTGTCCCAACTGAGATTTAATTACCACCACTCGTGACTTACCAAAATAATTCTTATATTTGTTCACTATACCTGCTACATATGTATTATCAGAAAGCTTACCGGTTGACTGACTGTAAATATCAGTTTGTACAAAGTCTACGTCAGGCTGCAGACCATCCTGCTCAAATATGCATGTATCACCACAACTCTGAATTTCTTTGCCATCAATATTGATTGTGATCACTGATGACATCTCGTATCCCGTAACAACTGATCCGTCGCTACTGTAAGAAGTCGTCTTAACCGGATTGCCCTGAATATTAATTTTATCGCCAGTGGTTGTCATAACTTTTGAGCCATAGTTATCGTAAGTACGGATCGTATAACCATTACCGACAAGATTTCCTTTGATCTCATTAATAGTGTCATCCAGCACCGCACAGCCTGTAACTCCGCCAATAAGGCAAAGACACAAAACCGTGAGTAAAATAAATCTGAGTTTTTTCTTCATTTCGTATCCTCCCAATCATCGATATTATCGTCGGACATCATCTCAAGCTGCCCGGTTTTACGATAGTTATCAAATATCTTTTGTTCCTCATCTGTAAGCTTATTGCCACTTTTCAATAAAGCATAACAAATTTCGCCATATGTAACTTCTGGCTTATTGCGTGCCAAAAAATGAAGTGCGTTGTGTAGAAAATCAGCACATGGATATTCTGAAAATATCCGGTCTTTCGATTTCTGTTTCATTTTTCGAAATATGTTGATCATTTTTAAATTTTCCTTTCTATTTTAATTATGTTTTCTTTCGCGCCATACTCTGAGTTGAACTGGACGAAGTGTATTCTTTCCGCCCATTTTTCGTTTGTTATTTTCTACACAACGAGCTCCAGAACCAGAATTCTTAAACCATCTAACGAATCGCCTGAATCTTCTGTAAGTGCCATTCGTTACTATTCTTCGGTTACATCTCATACACAATTCCTCCTCATTTTAATAATAAAAATTTAACCCACATCGGTAAATCAGATGTTCCAATGGTGTAGCAAAATGCGCAGGTGAAACATACCGTGAAAATAATAAACGCCACACTCCAAAAGAGATGTGACGCAGCGTTGTATTTAATCCTGGATGTTATCGCAAATCCTAAAAACGACACCGCAAATAACACTCCGAATATCAAAGCTAACATTTCGAATCCTCCTCTAAAATATGTTTCTTAATGTCTTCAGTAAGTTCTTTAGCAATGAGATCATGAACAATTTTTCCAACACTAAAATTCATAGGATCATCTTCGGCAAGTTGGGACTGAATGTAGTCCTTGGCTGAGTCTATATCGGGGCACTTTGATCTAATAATAGCTTCAGCAGTCTCCTCATCAATATCGTATGGTTCAAAATACTTTTTAAATTCGGACAGTTCCCCCTCCAAATCATTAATTCGATCTTCGATTACCCCAATATAATCTCTTATTTTTTCACCATCTTTATCGGTTAAATATTCCATCGCCGTAGATCCGATCATCCATGATAAATCATACAGTTTCTCAAGAGCTTCTTTTACGGATACTTTGTCATCACTCATTATCTGAATCCTCCTTACCAGTAATCAGCTCGCTATACGGCAAGCTCTCAATCCACTTACAAACTTCTCGCCACTCGTCCAGCTTATGTCCCTTTCGCTGTCTGTAAATATTCGCCAGCACTTCATAATTCAGCATAACATTACGAGTCTGGTTATAACTGCTCGGAAGAAGCTGAATAAGCTGCCACCAGTCATCTTTAGATGTAGTTTTTAAATAACGATTTCTCCAAAAATTAAGACCGCAAATAACCGAGTCGAATACGAGAGTTGGAACTGTATCACCTAAATGACTATCTCTCACACGAATTAAATGCTCAGTCGAAAAATCGCCCCATTCAAACTCTTTCTCCGCAATCTTATGCATCGTACTGCAGGAGTTCGCAACCGTACCAATCTTATATGTATCAAATTCTTTCCACCAGTATAATGGCGCCGTAATCCTCACATAAACCGGCATCATTCTCATATACTTTCGATGCTCAGTACCCGCATTGGAGAGCCGCTGCATGAGAGAGTGGTCGTTAGATCCAAGTTTTTCATCTTTTCTAAAAAACGAATCTTTATCACATAAATCCCTTTGATTATCATAACAATTCACGCATGATTCGTCAGAAAAGCACGTATCACTCTTCTCCCATGAGTTCATTGGATTTCGCATACCTTCAATAATAAACTCCATCTGCTCTGGACTCGCCAGAATCACATTTTCTATTTTAATCATTTGTTTCTACCCCTTTTCTTACAATATCCAGCTTTACAGCCACCGCCTATAGTAAATCCAAAATAAGATTTATGAGCTGGTTCCCAATATTTACAAGACAAACACTGCTTATTTGGCTGAATGAGATTTCCGCCTATACCTATATGACTCATTTTTCTCTCCTTTCGTAATCCTTGCATCCCTTGATTTTCTTTTTAATAACTCTACCGTATTCGACATTACACCAAATTCCTTTATAATTGATGCAGGATTTAGTTTTATGATCGGTGCAATTATGTCGACAATCATGACACAATGATTTACTCATTTCTCTTCTCTCTCATAACTTAAAAGAGCTCCGCAATTCTGGCACTCGATTCTCTTTTTATTTCCATGCTATATTACTTGAATCATTGTTTTTATCCATCCTTTCGATGGTAATATCCTGTTCCTTTACACTTTGCGCATTTTCTTCCCGAAGTACTTAAACCAGTTCCACCACACTTAGGACAAATGTCAATTTCGTCAGGTGGCATTGGTTTACCTTGATATTGTGGCATCCATTTCTTAATCATTCACTTTTTCATCCCTCCACGTAAAAATAAATCTCAATAGCCGAGTTTAATACTTCGACATTATTGCTATCCCATAAAGCCTTACCATTCGTGATATTGGTTACGTCACCGCCGCTTTTCGTAGTGAATCGTACATAATATCTAACATGTGCAGATGGAACAATTGGCGTCTTACTTCCATCCGGATTGGTGAAAATGCGAAGATTAGACGTAACAATCTTTCCGTCTTTCTCTTTGCATTTCATATTGCAATTGACCCCGGCGGACATATCTCCAAATATCCCGTTCTGTACTTTAAGCTGCTTCTCGATTCCCTCCAAAGCTCTGAGAATTTTCTGATCGTGTAAATCTCTGGTTGCCATAAATAGTCTCCTCCTTAATATTGATTATTTCTTTTTAGGTTTAAAATAGACCGGTTTCTCTGAATACTCGTTCATAGGAAAACCTAAACATTCGTTACATGGGTCTTTCTCCTCACGTGTATCTGCTTCCTCACACAGAGGGCAATACTTTGTAAAATTAACTTCCTTATATATGTATTCCATTTATACACCTCCATTATTTTATGACGGACACAAAAACGATACCTACGAATGCGGTTACTTCTAAGACAAACAAAAACATAAGTATGCAAGTCATAATTTTCATAAATTTATCCATATCATACACCTGCCCCTGTTATAAGATACGCACCCGCAACGATTAATCCCAAGAATACTGTGAATCCCAGAAAAATTCCAAGTTTCTCCTGCCATGTTAAATCATAACCGAACAAAACTATAGTTCCTCCAGCTATAGCAATATATAGCAGAAAAAGTCCAACGCATTCCCTCACGATGCTACACCTCCATTTTTCACAGTCAACTGAGAATATAATTTCAAAGCTTCTTCTCCCTGAAATGCGTTAACAATCTCCATCTCCTGTGTAGGTCTCTTCCTTCCAATAATTAATACTGTATTATCTTTGCCGTTCGTTGTATCAATACTGATAATCAGGCTATCTACCATTTCAATCCTCCTTCAAAATAACTCGTCCTTCTTTAAGACTTTCTTGTACATCAATCACTCTCTGATTTGTACTGCCGGCCCAGTGATATTTGACGTCAGCGAGTTCCTGTTTAAATTCTCCATCAACCAAAACATCAACCCATCGCATTCCTGGAAGATCTTTAACCTCTTCCCACAAATATCCGGTATAAACCCAGACTGTCTTTCCCGGAATATATTGCTTGATATATTTAGCTAAATGAAAAATAGTGACACGATTCTCAGGAAGTAATGGATCTCCTCCAGAAAACGTCACACCGCTAATATGTTTTTTATACAGATGATAAAAAAGCTCCTGCTCTGCAGCATATCCAAAATAGATTCCTCCATTCGGATTCCAAGTTATCGGGTTCTGACAACCATCACAGTGATGATCACACCCTGCGACCCAAAGAACTGTTCTAAGTCCATCACCATTCCGCATATCATCCGTGGTTATATTATGATAGTTCACATGCAAACACCTCCATTTTTATAAATATTTATCTTTAATGTAATGTTTGAGTATGGATGTTTTATACTCTCTGAAAATCCTTATGGAAAGAAGTTCAACATATTCATCCAACATCATGCTATATAACGCATAATCAAACTCGTATAGTGTATGGTTCCATATTAAAGAATTTGATCGTATGGTTACTTGAATAGATGACAAACAGTCTATTTTATAAACTTCGACAGTTCCATATACCATACACTCTAATACTTTCTTCAATTTTTCCATTAAAATACAAGCATCCTTGTCCGACAACATTTTATATAACACCTCCTAAATATCCCCATTTTCTTTAACGCTATAGTAAGTTTCCGAACCGATCATCATAAAATCTTTCATATGAATATCAATTAACTGGCCAATCTCGTCAATAGTTTTTGCAGCATCGATATCTAGTTTACTAGGAGTCGGATCTCCAGATGGATGATTATGAACGACAACGAATGCTCCTGCATTAAGTATAAGAACTTTTTGAGCTATACCTCTTCTGTCAATAACACAAACGCGATTAGTTCCAATACCAATCTCAATGAACGATTTAAAATGCATTTTGAAATCGAAAATGAGTAAAAATACATGTTCTTCTGCATAAGTGTCCAGTTTAAGAGTTTTACATAATTCATATACCTCATCCGGATTTCTGAATTGATGATTCGAATTGTAACCATCCATCCTTTTGGACCAAACTTTTTCGAAAGTCACCAATCCGTTTTCATCTAACCTTGTCTCATATTTTCTTGCAATCATGGTTCTCCTCCAGTCTAAACAAAATTAAAAGACCCAACGTGTTTAACGCTGAGTCCTTTAACTCATTTGAAAAATTATGTCATTACAAATTTCTTATACTTTTGTACTACCTCGTAAGCTGTGTAATCTGTAGTCAATCCATTAAGCATTCTATTTGCAAAGTCAGTAAATGACATATCAAAGTTATTGCCATCACGTCTCGTGACCTTAATAACCAGACTGTCATTCTCGTTAACCTTTACATATATAGCTCCCTGAATCTTTTCTTTAAGTTTCGCCTGTAAGTTCATACTAAATAAATATTCATAATCTGTCACAGTTTTGCCCTCCTTTTCTACTAAAGGAGTTGTAATTTTCGCGCTATTCCTCACTGTCATCCTCCACGGTAAAACCGAAACACCATTTAATCATTCTCTTCTGAAACCAGTTGAAGTGATGATCTACATAAATATTCAAGGCTCTGACTCCGCCAATTCTGATCCACGAACCTTTTTTAATTTTAGGGAGTCCGAAGGGTGTTACTTTTAAATCACTTAATCCCATCCAGCAAATTTCCTTTCATTGAATTTTTTCTTCCTATTTAAAGCTTTAGTTATTGCCATATCAATTCCCGACCTACTCTTTAGATGGTAATAATATAAATCATGATATGGGGTATTTAGCCTATCAATTCGTCCACACGCCTGCTCAGTAACTTTGTAACTGTAATTTTGAGAGAAAAATATAATAGTATCAGTCTTAATGCAATTCCATCCCTCACAACCTGCAGTGTATTGAACCAAATATATCCATCGCTTGGCGTCTGGCACTGGTTGATGAGCATGTCCGGACCATTCAGCAACTTCATATCCTATATATTCGTCGTCGCTAAATAAATGCAGTAACATTTCCCGTTCGTAATCAAAATTGTAAAATATAATAGCCCTTGGGACTTTCTCTAATATCTCCATAAGAGCTACCACACGAGATTCATCAGTATTTACAATTCTTCTCAAAATATAACAAAGCTGAGAAGCCTGCTGAATAGGCTCATCTTTATATGGGTCCCATCTGTTTCTCATAACATCTTTGTATTTTGGAATATCATAAGATACACTAATATCAATATGATGCTGAACAGTATGTCTGTGAAAATCCATATCAATAAGAATACTGTTTCGTAATCTCAACAGTCTGCCAGTATTCAGATATCGGTCTATTTGCGGATATTTAGTAAATCTGGAATATACCACATGCTCTCTGCAGAACTCCGTTTTATTTTTATAGAAGCCGTTCGCCACAAACACAGGAATATAATCAGCCCAACAATCTCCGGGGGTTGCTGATAATATAATCCAGTTGTTGTTTTTAGCGATTTTCTGAAATGCTTTTACCCAAGCTCCCGATCCAGTGACCCGATCTTCGTCAAATATAAAGAATCCTCGTTGAATCTCGCTATACTTCTTTATATTATTCCAAGAATCTATCACTACGATCTGACCTGGATATAATTCATTTTTATCTGGATGTACGGACATTCTGTAATTAGCCAATTCAAAATCCCATTCGTGAGAATCTCTTTTCATCGCTGTTGTAATAATATAAAGATTCTGAGGATTCTTCATTGGCACAAATTCCTGATTAACAAAACTGCCACCATTCTCTTTGAAATAATAATAGAGACCAGTCCTGGATTTACCAGAACCAGTCCCTCCGTTGAGAATACAGCCATTTTTCATTTTATTAACGGCTTCCATTTGATAATCATGTAAGAAGTCTGTCAATGGGATTCCTTTCTATACAGATTTTCATGATACATAGCACTAGGCGAATGTATATTGAACAGCTTCTTAAAAATATCAATAATCTTTCTTTTCATTTCCAGTCGCCTCCAACATAATTCCACAGTTAATAGCCTTTACAGCAATAAAAGCACTGCTGAGTTCTTTCGAGATTCGATAAGCGGTGTATCCGAAGATTCCCGCTATAATAATTCGTGTTGTATTATTCATTACTTATTCCTCCGCCGAAATCTACTTCTACAAAATATTTTCCGGATTCTGGTTCATACTGCAACGGATAAATGGCATATCCTTCTTCCATAAGGTATAATAAACTATTGCCAAATTCATCTTCATGCCAAGTATCAACATCCTGTAAATCACAATTTTCAACGAACATTAATTTGTTATGCAGCACACCATCAAAACGATTCATATGGTTTGTATTGTCAGCTATCATTTTGGAACGCAGGCTGTCTGGATCAACATTTCCAATGTACAGAATTACTTTTCTATAATTAAGATCCTCGACAAAATCATCAATATAAAGTTTCATATTTTATTCCTCCGGATGCTCTTCTTCAGCCATTCTTGCAGCAAATCTATCAATTTCCTGAGTAACTTCCATTGCCTGCAGATAAGCTGTTCTTCCGGTTTTACCGTTGACTTCCCAATCATAAGGTCTGATATCCAGATCTACCGAACGAATATCAATATCATCGAGCATGGATACCACATCTTTATCCAATCTATTAGTGCGATCACCTGTCACAAGATAAATCTGAGGTCCGCGATCATTGAACTTAACTTTAATTGGAAGATACATGAACGGTTCCTCACCCTCTTCTCTCGGCTCTTTAATCTTCACGTTCCAACCACGGTTAATGAGTTCGTCTGCCAGATCCTGAGTCGGAATAATCATAGCGAAGTTACGATCTCCTTCACGATTGAATTTGCTACCCTCTCCTCTGAAGTTTCTGTAGATGATTCTTGTGTCGTTAACCTGTAAAATATCTCTTGGTGCAAATGTAAGTTCCATAATCTTTTAATCTCCTTTAATCTTTAAAAATATAAAAGCCCAGCATTATAGCCAGGCTTTATTTCAATCTGTTACACATTCAAATTTATGTGTTTTTCTATTATATTTGTAAATTTTTTCTGTTAAATAATCACTACTTGGGGTTACCTCACGAAGAGTGTCCTGTAAAACGAGTTTCAAATCTTTCGGATCAACTCCTGATCCTGTGCTATGAATCATTACTTCATGGATGCTGGTGAATACCATGTAGAAATCGGAATCCAACAATTCGGATATTTTTTCAGCTACACCAGGTAAGAAAACTGCAATTGCCCCGTTCGTTTTTCTTGTGGTGCTGAGTGTGTTTCCGCTAAACGATTTATCTAAATCGCAGATATCCTCATCATTCATAAAAATCTCACCTGCATAAGATTCATCACATAATACACCTTCCCACTTATAGATTCGTGGCGGCGTTAAATAATAAGTGTTTTTAATAGCTTCATTGAAAATATCATTCTCATTTTTACCCCATTTTTTAACCATAAATTTGAGGATTTTAGTACTGACAATACCGTATTCATTCTCGTCCACTATTGCACAGACTGTAAAAGCAATATCTCCGAAAGTTTTGTACACGACATTCTTTAATATATCAGCATTTCTGCCATAATTAATTAACCGCACAAACAGTCTGTTTTTGGCAGTATCATAATCCATCAGTTCTATGGTTTTATCGTAGTATATGTTATTGTTTTTTGCATGAAGCACATCATTACTGATATAATTGACAATAGCATTAAGTTTAGCTCCATCCTGATATGCTGTGTAAAGTTCGTCTACATGCACACTACAAGCTTCGTAAACGCCATCATGCTCTGCTAATATAATGTTTAATCTGTCTTCATTTCCTTTTACAAATTTGATATTCTCCAATGAAATATTCGTAATGTCGTGAATACCATTTATAAGCTGCTCGATAAATAATTTATAATTCTTATCCATAACGATTCCTCTCTTTCTGGAAAATAAGTTGGAAAGTTGTAAATATAAAACAAAAGAGCCTCAGCTATTTTAGCCAAGACTCTTAGTTTTCACTGTTTAAAGTCGATATTTGCATATCTAATTATTTTATAAAAATCTTTCAGAGATAACTGCGCTACACCGTATTCACAATGCTCACACTTACCGTCACATCCTACACTGGCAGTTGAATTTCCAACCATGTTCGGATGACCACAATACATATATACGGTGTATTTGACATCGCCTTCTTTATTTTTTAAATAATGTTTCATAAACATACCTCCTTAATGTTCTTCTCATTAAAGGGCCTGTTTCTTACGCGAAAGGTATTTCTTCTTCATAGCCATCTGGAATATTCATGAAGTCTGGTAATGGTTTTTCTTTAGCAATATAAGGATCGTCCGATACAAACCATTCGTAATCGCCATATTTAGATATTGCCTCAATAGCATCATTAACCAATGCATCATAAAATGAGCGATCAATAATGTCTTCGTTTCCACGGATAAGCTGAGCTCCTGCTACTTTCTTCGTCTTTCCCGTTTCTGGATCGATAACTTCTACATCTTCGTCAGCTTTCTTTAAGAACTGCTCCGATTCGAGCCAACGGTATCCAGTCGTGCCGGTCGCTGCGTAGAACTTACCATTCTGTTCTCGTACAAGCAAACCTCCACCGCAACCCGGTTTAATCGGACAAAATTCTCCAACCTTTCCTACGAATTGTCTATTGTGACCATCGTTAATCTGCTCCTGAAGAACTGCCGCTTCTGGTTCAAAAGTAGTGTCTGAGATTTTACCTTTCTTGTAATCGGATTCCAGTTTTTCCAATCTCTTCTCGTATTCAGATACATCAGGAAGTTTTTCATTCATATCCAAATATAAAGCTGATTTCACGGAGAACGTCTCTCTCATATCATTGATGGTTGTTGGTTCTTTACTGAAGCAGGTTTTGAATACGTATGGAACTGCAAACTGTTTACCAGTAGCTGTCCATGGATCATTTTTATGTTTTCTGTTATCTCCCGGGGCATATCCGTAAAGTGCTTCACAACCCTCTGGATCTTTATACTTAGCAATATAAACCGCATTATTTACCAGACACATTCTGTCATATGTAGCCTCATGTTCGAATGTGTAGCCATACTTCTTACCAAAGTCCATAACGAACTTAATAATTTCTGGTGTCGCATCCGGAATCTTAATCGAATCTGTCTTGATATGAGCAACGGTGAATCCACGTTTCTGTACCTCATGTTTAAGATCCACCATGAACAGAGCGCCTCGCTTAGCAACAATATTATCCTTGTTTCTAACATCATGGAATGGATTAGAGAATGTCGCCGAGGTAAGACCATATACAGAGTTAATCGCAGTCTTCAAAGCGTTAGCCAAATCCTTAGACGTTAACTCGCCGTCCTTAACCCTCTGAATATATGGCTTGAGTTTTCCATCAAGCATTTTGTCAACTTCATCCCAAGCTTCATGTTTAATGCTTACACGGCCTTCAACAATATCGCGATATGCTTTCGTGTATCTGACACCAAACAGACATTCAGCAATGGTACTATGAGGATGCATTGATGCGATATCAAGAAGAGCGACATTACCATACATACCTGGTTCAGCATATACGTATCCGCCTTCACCGACTTCTTCTCCACGATATGTAGAAACGCCATTCTCATATTTGTACCCCGGAAAATAAGGTAAAAGAGAACCAGCTTCTCCATGTGTCTGAGACATCATTTCCGGACAAGCTTCTTCCAGGAAATCGCGAGTCTCTTCGTCCATTTCGAATACTGGCTCTGCTAAATTACGATAATTAAAGTCATTTTGAGGATTCTTATTGTTTCCAAATATAAACTTAGTTGTTAAGGTATTGGTGGTATCATTGACTGTTAAACCTGCCAGATCAGCGAGAATCTCTCTGGCCAACCAGTCAGACTGAAGATAATTCCATGCTGCTTCGGTGGCAAGAACATCGTTATCACAATACTCTGCTACTTTTTGCCATAACTCTTCAGGTACCGGCTTATCCCATGGAAGTCCAAGCTCCTGATGATGAATACCCATTTCGATTTCCAATTTCTTCAGACTCTTTTTATTACCAGCTGAAGCGAAATCGTAAATATCAGTATATGAGATATTATACGCCTCACCGAACAGATATTTTCGACTTTCACCTTTACTGCTATTTATAATCTTCTGTGATAAATTATAAATCTCTAATGGAGTATATCCCATCATGCAGGCATAAAGCATATGGTTATCATATCGGCGACAGTTAAATCCAACCAACTTGAATCTAATAAGTTCCTCAACTTGCTTCGGTGTAGGATTGATCATCCTTACAATCGGTGTTTTCTCACCCTGAACTTTCCAATTGATAAGAAATAAGTTTGGGAATACCTCACAGTCGAAAAATATCAATGGCGAATCATCCCCAGAGCCTACTGGTGGAGCAGCGTCTTCCGATTTAAACGGCATCTTATTAACAGCCTTTATACAATACGGAGCCTGATTTGTACTCTGAGTAGCAAAAGCATAAACTGCGTTTTTCATATCAGATACATCATAATGCTGACCGCTGTCATAAGCATCATTTAGTAGTTTGTTGATGAAATCAATACTACATCTGGTGCTTGGATGAATCTCTTTGTTAAGATTCTTCTTAATCATAGTGCGTAAATGCTGTTCATTTTTAAATCCTTCAATGTTTATCACTTTTTTCCCTCCTTTCAAAGGTAGTCCTGAGCTAATGTGTGCAATAGGTAAATTGTTGCATAATGTAAGCTTTCTTCTAAGTGAACTTTTTCCTGAAAATACTTTAATCTCAATATCTTTGTCATATAGACGATTTAATGTGGTTGGGTCACCGTCATAAATATAATGAAGATGAATACCAGCTCCACTCTTGCTCAGCTCAGCATAAGTTGGTGGAAACTTGCTTGCTGCTTCCAGATTCTTTTCGAATGATTTCTTACCAGACTCGTCCTTAATATCGAAGTCAATGACTATATGATTCTCTGGAATCTTGACATAATGAAGTTTATGAACATCGATGTCGTGTAACCTCGTGGTAACAGCATCCCATGGCTTGGTCGGGGTTTCCTTTTCATTGGCGTATTGAGCCAGATAATCTCCCGCAAGGATGTCAAATTCTGAAGGTATTCCATCCATAAATTCAATAACATATTTTTTGTCAGCATTATCTTTCTTCTCGCTCCTCATATCTTTCTCGAATTTATCAAGCCTGAACCCGGAATATACATTTCGAACTTTAGCCTCTTCGTCGAAGCCTTCCTCAAAATGCCAGAAATAATTTCGCAATTCCTCTTTGAATGCTCTCTGAGAATACGGATACGGAACTTTGGTCTCATCACAATAAGTTTTATACATTTCCCAAGCTGTTTTCAGAGTTGTACCATCGTTCTTTTTGAATACCGAGAAGGAATCGACCACAAAGTTATAGAAATCGTTGGTGGCTCCCATCATCAGGGTTGGAACGTAATCATCGTATGCGTCCTTATTTTTCAAATACACCTGATGACAATGATAGGCAATACCAGGTAACTCAAAAGGGATCTTATCGATACAATCGTTATAGTCTTTCTGATCGAGTTTTTTCCCAGAAGGCATTACATCAATAAGTCGTCTCAACAAACCCGATTTACTATCAGTGATTTTTACTGGTTTATTCGTACCCATGAACAGAAAAGCGTTGAATTTGTTCGCATATGTAGATTTGAATTTCTCGTTCACCGTCATAAGTTCGTGAGAAACCAAACTGTTTAACCGAGTATTATCTTCAATCCTTGATAAGTCGCCATCGTGCTGAATGGCAACCATTGGATTGGATTTAAACGCCTCCAACGCAAAAGAGTTACTACTGGAACCCAACGCTTTCGCATCGAATACCGAATAGTAACCCTCAAATAATCGCTGTATAATATTTAAGATAGTTGATTTACCAGTTCCTGCAGAACCATACAAAACCAAGAATTTCTGGATATACTTTGAATCACCCTCGATGATAGAGCCAATTGCCCATTCAATCTTATGTCTTTCTTCTGGGGTATACAGAGTTGAAATGAGTTTTTCATAACCTGATATATCACATTCTCGCAAAGGATAATTAAGCTTTTTACTGGCATAATCAGTCTTTGTGGTCTCAGTATCACCAAATATAATTTTCTCATCGAGTGGGTGAAAGTTATCTCGCATTCGTTTCTGACAGTATTTATGCCACGAATCAATGGAACCTGAATCAGAATCCCACATATACTTAGTGACAAGACTGTCTGTTGCCGTTTTGCGACGTTCTTCAGTGAATTTGTATAATTCCTGATCTACCATATCGATAACGTCTTGTTCTTCAGTGGACCAAAGACCTAAGTCTTCTCTCCACACTGCATAAAAATCGCCACCTCGTATCATGAGATCCGACGATTTCTTTAATATAAATTTGGGAAATATTTCGGTTACGCCCTGCTTTACACTACGCGTCGAAATCTTCATGAAATCCATATTTTTTGTTCCTTTCTATGATATGCTGTCTAAATACCAACACAATTGGGTCCAGATATCATGTTTTCGTAAATCTTTACAACAACCTCTTATCGTGAATAACCCACCTTCACCGTCTGGTTTATAGTCTCGTTTTGAAAATTTATCCATTATTTCATGGAATTTATCTCTATCAAAACAATCATCATTCATATAGCTCAAACCTAAGCTTTTCATCATATTCCAAAACCACTGCTTAGTGCGATTTCCATATCTCGGATCGTCCATGATGGTTTCCTCACATCGAATAGCCAAGGCTATCGTCATCTCAAGCATACTGCAAGGACTATCCAAATATAATAGATCAGTCTTCATAATACCAGGAATCTCGTTGTAAAATCTGTAACGAAGATCTTCTCCATCGGACGCTCGACTGCTATCGACATATTTATATACAAAATTAGTGTTATGAAGATGTGCAAGTAATTTACGATATGATACTTTGTTTCCAACCTTTACGATATCAGCCAGCCAATTGAAATACTTGTTTTCAATTGCATTTTTATCCATCATAAACGTCTCCATATCTTCTTGTATCTGCAAGAATTTCATAATCCGTTCTCAGTCGATCATTTCTCACAAATACAGAATCATCCTCATATTCTCCAAAATGAGATAATGAATCCTTTCCAATTAAATCCTCGATCTGATCATCTGTCAGAGGCTCATTATCAATATCTGTGACTACTCTATCAGCCCAATATGAAAGAGTCTCTGTGTTATAATCACTGTCGCTAAATTCTTCTGGTGTAATAATGTACGGTTTATCCATTTCGTCTTCCTCCTCTCTTTTTTCGTTTGTTTTAATATTTGATGAATACTGGGTATATCCGTTCTCTTCTATTATTTGATTCTGAGTTACTTCCGAATTATCTGGCTCTGTTTCACCATAATCGTATCCCTCTTCTTCATCATAGTCTTCAGGATCATAATAATTTTTCATCAATTTATAGGTGATAGCGGAGCCTAATATAGCCCCGCCCAAAAATATAAATAATCCTTTCATAATAGTTCTCCTTTAATTCATGTAATAATAACAATAATCGAACATATCTCTGTAGGGATTCCCCGACCCGATTGAATCGAGTCCAGTCATTCACATCATATCAAGGATATCTCCGTCAACATTGAAATCAAGTAAGATTGTTTTCTCATATCCATTCACAAAAGCTCTGTTCTCAGGTCTATGAATATTGTAGATGCCGAAATCTACCTTATATTCGTTGTTTTTATCATAGACCCATCCGACCTGCTGACCAATCTTGGTTCTATAAATTCCGAGCATATCATAAACCTCGTTTAAGAATAAGAAGCCTTTATCCCTTAATCTATCGTTAGCCGCATCCTGCTGACGACGTAAGAACATGAGATTAAACTCTGGATCTTTAGTCCATCCAATACATCCATCTTCATAGAATTTAGCATAAGGACTATATCCAGCAATATTATCTGGATCGATTACCTCAACTTCTTTTGTAACGGTTTTGGTTTCACCGTTTTCATCGGTAACAGTCTCTTCAACCTGCTCTCTTCGAATGTTGTATTTGAGTTCTCGATCCAGTTCCTCACCGAATCTATCGACAACTCTTCCACGATATTCCTTGAAACTCTTATCAATGGCTGTGTATGCCGCAGCTAAAGCTACATTTCTCTTTCTGAGCATATTATTTGATGTAAGAATAGCGCCAATAGATAATCCACCAAGAATAACGGATGGTGCATATAATTTGGCAATTTTAACTGCCGTCTGAGCATATGTAACAGTCAATTCTTTCTTGCTGTCTTCTTCAGTCTGGGTACCATTTTCGATATCCGCATGAATATCATCGATTTTCTCTTTTGCTTCCTCAGTAATATCAGAAAGTTTTGTGGTTGCTTTACAAGCCATAACAGCACTGGCAACAGCTCCAACAATACCAGTTACTACCAGAATTTCAGGGCTGTGCTTTTTTAATTTAAAGCCAACTCTGTTTACAGTTCTTCCTAATGATTCAACAATAGCTAATTTTCTCATATCAATAATTCTCCTTTTTAAATTCTTCAATTTCTTTTACAGACATACCGTCAATTCCAGCAGATTCACCAGAATCCGTATGTTTAAAAAACTCTTTCCCCTGTGGAAACATATATCTGAACATACAATAATTAGCTGCGTCTGCCAGATATTCAAGATTTCCGGTTTCTTCAAATTTTGCGATGCATCTCTTCAACGATCCAATCGCATCCACATTACCTGATACAAAGTTTCTTGATGCTTTGCCATATTTGTAATAGCTCTGAAGCACAAGACCTTTACGAATTTCATCGAATTTTTCACTATATTCCGTTTTCAATAACGGATCAAAATTCACTAAATAACTCATAATCCTCCTTAATCTATAGACACAACTCTAGGCATTTTGATGATGTATCCATCTCTTCCATGTATAACCTGCGCGTTGGAAATATTCATCCAGCCATATTTATTGTCTGTGTAATTGCATGTGACACCGGATAAATCATACATATCAGCAACTGTGACTACGTTATATGTATCCATAATTTCATCCATGCTCGCTAACACACTCTCCGCTTCGCTCCTTGTATCGTAGACCAAATCTGCAAAATCATAATTGGTTCTTGTGGAACGATTATTTTCTCTTCGTCCCGAACCGGAAGAATAGTCACGATATGAAACACGACTTGAGTTACTGCGATTTCCACTTCGCTTGTCTCCATACAGAATCATATCAATTCCATCTTTCACAATGTCAGATAACGCCTTTTTTATCGACGGAACCAGAACATCCATAAAAATATAATTCTTTACGGAATTAGCATCTTCTGAGATAAACACATCCTTGAATTTGCTTACTTCGCTTTTCTTTTTCTTTTTAACCGTTCCTTTTACAACTTTCTCTACTTTTTTCGTAGGAACTGTGTTTGCTGCATTAGCTTTTGGAATAGGTCTTTCACTCATCTTAGTTTTCTCCTTTAATATTTATTTTTCCCGGAAGCGTAATTCTTGAATTTGCAATCCGATTATTGGCTTTCTTAAATTGATAAGCCAAATTACTCCTCGCTTTCTTTTCGGAAGGAGCGGTCGTTTCACCCTCCCAAATGTCAGCAAGAAGAGTATTAAATTCCATAACAGGTCCGCTATAGAAATATTTAGGCATACAACCACTCCTTAAAAATAAAAGAGAAGACACCTTGTTACAGATGCCCTCTCGGTAATATTACTCTTCAGTTTCCTTCGATTCTCCAGAATCCCCAGAAAGGTCTTCCAGTTCGACATAATCGTTCTCAGCAACCGCTCCATCCTCATCTTCAACGTGTCTGCTTCCAAGCGTATAAGCCGCAACCAATCCTGCTCCAACCGCAACTGCCTTTAAGACCGTTGTGACCTTAACATCTTTGATTTTGTCTTTTGCTTTGGAAACAGCTTTCTTGAATTTTGATTCTTTAGCCGGTTCCTCAATTTTAGATTCTTCGTTCTCGTCTAAAACCTCTTCAAAGTTTTCTGTGTTTTTAGTTTCTTCCATTTTAGTTTCCTCCTGAAATATAATATTTTCTCATTAAACACTATGTAAATATCGCGAATTATCCGAGTTTCGAGAAATCATATCTCGGAGCTACATGATAATCCAATGTAATGCATGGTCGTCCATCGTCAGATATAGCCGATCCATAACTGATTTCAAGCTGTCCATCATCCAGATTCCATCCCAACTCATCGCTTAATGTCGTCGGTGGCAATCCTATTTCATTATAGAAGTCGCCTAACGACGCATACATTTCATACACCATCGTTTTATTGATAGTATTTACTGCAGCCCTAATCGTCTGAATATCCGATTCAAAATATCTTCCGGAAATGCCATCATAACAGAGCTGTTTACCAGATCCTGCGATAACCACCTGATTGTTTGATACCGGATGCTCGTCTACATGTTTCTGAGCAACTTTATCCTGAATAAGTTTCGCTTTTTCTTCACCGATAGTTTCAATAACTTCTTTCTTGTAATCGGTCAATGCGGTTTCAGAAAGTTTATAAGCCGTAGCTATTGCGGCATTTCGTTTCGCATGAACTGAATTAGATCCAAGAAGAAAAGCAACAGATGCTGCTCCACTAATCGCTGCTGGAATATAACATTTCCAAGTTGTTTTGAATACATCCACAGGAGTGAGCTTAGTAATTTGACCGCAATCAGGCCCTGTTGATTCTTCGATTAATTTCTCATTTTGTCTACGCTTTTCATTCTCAATCAACTGCATAGCTTTTGGTGTGGCTTTCACTGCTAACACGGTTGAGGTAATAGCACTAGCAATACCAAGTCCAATTAAAATTTCAGGACTATGCTTATCGAAACCTATTTTTACACCTTTAATAAAATTTTTGATAAATGATGTTTTCATAATATTCCCTTTCTTTATATAAAATTAAAAGAGCCCTTGTTAGGACTCCTTTTCATCTTTGCTCGAAATATATTCATCGAGTCTAGCATCAACCTGTTCCTGCATCTGCTTATCCGACGCTAAGCTGACTAAAATACCGCCAACCGCGGTGGCTACCCAGCCCACGATCTTGATAACTGTAGTTGCATTGATTTTGTTTTTCATGATTTTATCCTCCTAAAATATAATTTCTCATTAAAGTAATTGCGATTTCCGCGAATTAGTAATAATCATCATAATTGACTCGCGGTTCGAATGGCATTTCCAAAATATAAAAGACCGTACCATCATCCAATTTAGCTTTTCTGTGATTAAATTCAATCCAGAACTCCCCCTCATCCGTCGGAGCCCATCCCATTTCTTCACCAAAGTCAGTTTCTTCAAGTCCAAGTAGCGAATATAAATCGTTTAGTACATTCAAACCGCCCAAAATATAGTTACGGTTTACATGATACTCTGCAGCAAGTACCTGCTCTAAACTCGCTCTGAAGAATCTTTTTGAATATTCTTCATACCATAAAACAGGCTTTCCGCTACTCTCTTCTTCAAGACTCGAATCACAAGGCCCATCTAAATAAGACGCGTTGATGTATATATGTTTTGCTTTATCCACAGCAATTGCTTCGATGATTCTATTATCAGTTTCTTCACCATACAATTCCTTTACTTTGTTACGGTAATCCCTGTAAGATTGATCAACTATTGCGTATGCGCTTGATAGCGATGCCTGAGTACGTTGATTTAATACGTTCGATCCAAGAATACACACAACAGTCGCTGCTCCAGTGATTATAGTTGGCAAATATACCGGAAGCACTGTTTTCACTTTTTCAATCTTTGTAAGCTCTTCCTCACCTTTATTTAACTTTGCCGTATCTAATGCGCGTACGGCTTTTGGTGTCGCATTAGCGGATGTTATGGCAGTTGCCACCACACCAGCCACAGCTACAAAGGATAAAATAGTTGCTGAGTTACGTTTGATAAATAAGCGTGCGTTCATAGTTTTCTCCTTTCGTGTGAAGTTTAAAAGTGAAAAGAAACAGTGTAAGATTTGAACTTACGACCTACATCGTTTCCAATGTTGCTCTACCCAACTGAGCTAACTGTTTCTCATTATAGAAATTGTTTTCTACGCGAACAAAAAGAAAGAGGACAAGATACGTCCCCTCTCCAATTACCATATGTGGTTTACTCAAAATATTTTAATACTAAATATATGAATAATCCCCCAACTACTGCAATTAAAGCTGGCATTTCTCATCCTCCTTTTCTGAGAAATCGTTCTCAAGTCTCTTTTCTTTAATAAGCTCTACGATACCTGGAGTAAAGTAAATCAGCGAAATGATGAAACAATACACCAGATATCCTTTCCAGTGTTTCTTCATCCATTTATTACTTTCTTTACATAACTCCCAGTAATCTTTGAAAAAGCTTTTCATAGTAAAATCCTCCTTAAAATAATTTTCTCATTATAGGAAATGTTAATTACGCGAAAAGCAAGAGTCATTGCTGACCCCGCTTACTAATTACTTTTTCATGAAATGCCTTATGATCAAAGCAATTATCAATGCACATATTATTACGTCGCCAAACATCACAATGAATCCCGCTCCAACAACGAAGCCAAATACAATCGTGACAATTGCTATCACCAATAATAATGTGATTAAAAATGTAAATAATATCATAATACAATTCCTCCTTAAAATAATTTTCTCATTATAGGAAATGTTTTTAGCGCGAAAAGAAAGAGCCCTTGTTAGGACTCATCCTCTGATTTGCAATGCTTTAATGATTTTCGAATGCTTCTACGACTTTTTCAGTCATTGTAGCATATTCATCCGGAAATTCTTTGCTGATATTTATTTGGCAATCAGTGATTCCTTTCTGATACATATATTTCCCAATCAGTATCGTTCCAAGAATCATAAACCCAATTCCACCAACAATTCTTCCAATCTGTTTCGCTGCAATTTTTCCGTTAAGCTTTTTTTTTAATTCTTCCATCAAATATCACTCCTTTCATAATAGCATCTGTAAATCACGCTAAATATTTCGTCTATCAAAGCATGTTTCCCAGCGTTCTCGTTTCAATGGTTTCATCTTCAAAGCCCACATAATTTGTCGAATAGTTACCGTTGGATATAAATTATCTTCACACTCACCAGCACGATCATCAAAGAACTTTTTAAATCCTTCATTCAAATATAAAGCATCCACTAACCATGGATCTATCTCAGTCCAATAGGTCGATTTGGTTTCCGGTATTCTGCGCTGCTGAATTACTGCCAATCCTTTCTTCCCAATCAAATACAATGTGCATCTGTTGTAGACTGGATGATTGCAAATATAAATTTTTCCATACATATGTGAATAATTCTCCGGTTTCTCAAAATGGTATCTCATAGTTTCTCCCAGGCAAAAAGAAAGAGCCCTTGTTAGGACTCAATCCTTTAATTTGTAATACTTGTGTGTTCTTTAAGGTTTAATAACCTTCCGATTTTGCTGTCATCGTCTGTTTGTTTATAAGTAACGGTTTTTCCATTGTGCTCGATGGTAACTTCGTAATTTTCTCCATTAACTATATTATAAATAGCCTCGTCGTATTTAGATTTCATTTCATCGTATTCTTTATCTTTGAGATTTTCAACCTCATCAATATCTCTACGATATTTCGAATCCGCTTCCGCGAGTCTGTTTTCGTAATAGTTAATAGTTGTTACGAATCCACCAATACCTAATAAAATAACCATGCTCATAATCATTCCAATAATAGCTTTCTTCATAGTTTTATCCTCCTTGAAATTAAGTATTTGTTTTCATTATAGAGGATGATTTTTACGCGAGAAAAAAAAGAGCCCATGCGTTATACACGAGCTCTTTGAATATATAAAATTATTCTGGCTTCCATGACGGATCAACTTCTTCGATTATTGCATTTCCTCTATCGATATATAATATCTCTCCGTCTTTTAAAACAAGATTTCCGGAATCTTTATAGTCTTCGTCATAACCAGATAAATCTATGACACAATCACCAGCATCATAATTGCCACCTTTATAATCATCATATTCCGAAGAATCTTTAAAAATGTAAAACGAAGTATAACCATCGTATCCCTTCACTGGAGTCACTTTGAAATTACCAGCTTTAATGTCTGTACCGACTGTATAAGTCCCCTCACCTATAATATTATCCCCGCCTCTATTTGCAATTTCTTCATTTATAGAATCTTTTAAAGCAACCAGATCTTCGGTACTCATAGATGCTAAATCAATATCAGATGCCATAACGGGTGTAGCAACAAGTAAGCACGCTCCGCATAGTATTCCCAAAACATTTTTTCTTTTCATTTTGAATCCTCCTTTTTATCACGTAAAACCAATTATTTCGCCGATTTATCAATATGATCGTGACAGATTAATAATGGTTTAGACAAGTCGACCTCTATCAGCTTCTTGATAATCCATACGAATATTATTAATACGAGTATCGGTATAATACATGATGTAACAACTAAAACAGCTAAAGATTCCACCAAAGTATTTAAGAAATTTTCAGCAGCATCTAATCCGCCCATCACAGTGCTTGACACAGCATCAGTTACTTTGGAAATTGCACCTTCTATAAAGTTTTTATCGTCATCCGAATCATCATTTGTTGCATCATCGGTTTTAGCCTTCGCATTTTCGGCTTCCGCTAATGTATTATCCAGAGAAAACTCATAAGTTTCTTTTATTTCGTTTGATAAACCGACACTTATAGGAATAGCGAAAAATATGAGTGCTGCTATCAGAAGTCCATTTACACTTTTTAACAATATTTTTTTACTATGTTTTAGCAACCCAGCTCCGAACGTTCCTATTATAATCGGAAGAACGATTATGAATATCAACTTTCCAATTAGAGTAAGTGAATATTTTTCAAAAAATAACACTACAGTTATCACCAATAACCAAGTAGTCAATGTCATTAAATGCTCGGCTATCGGTGTTCCAGTATCGCCGGGTATTGCAGTAATAGTGGCTGATATGCCTGTAGTTAAAGCCGATAATTTCAAAACGCCGGATAGTTCCTCATCAATAGAAGCTATCGTGTTTTCGTATCTTTTTGGGGTTCCGGCAGTATTCAATCCGTAATGAATTACCCCTATTATACAGACCAAACACAATATTATGACTATTAGTTGTATCGCATATTTTTTAATGTCTTTCATCTTTTGTGTATATCCTCCTTCTTTCTGAACATTATATCACTACACGTTGAAATATACAATAAAGATAAAAACGAAGACGCCAAGTAATCTCAGCGCCTTCCGGTCCGTATTTTACTTCTTCGGAAGAAGTTTGCTAATGAACTGTCGACCTAAAATTGTTGTAACAGTGCCTTCTTTCTCGAATTTGAAAGATGCTAATGTTCCCCAGATCGTAACAGCAGTAGATACAACAATGCTGCCCACCGTAATTCCATTTTGAATCATCTGATTTCTCTTGTCTTTTTCTAACTGAATATTCTTTACTTCGATATCGGCTTCTCTAGCTTTATCTTTCAAGTCATAATCGTCAGCATTTCGATCAATTGAAATCACACGATCCACCAGTTTACAAGTTGACTCCACTGCAGACTCATACTCCTTCGATCCAAGTTCCAAATCTTTCATGTTTTCGAGATTCGCCTCGACCTCTGTTCGTAATAAATCTTCCATGCTCATTTTTATAAATCCTCCTTTGAAATATAATTTACGTGTTTCATTAAAGAATCTGTTATTTTTGCGAATATTCACGATATAAAATAAGACGTTCCTTGTGCATAAGGTCCGTCTGCTCTTCAATTGGTATCCTCATATTTACTCGATAAAATCCGGTTTCCTCTTCATCATACGGTTCAATCGTGAAATATCCATTGCTGGTATGTTTGATAGAATATAACGAAGACAATACCCATCCAAGGACGATACCAATGGTAAAAATTAATAGTGTCATCATATTTGACTCCTCCTTTAAAAATAAGATTCTGAAAATCCCTCCCGGGAATTTTTCACATTACAAATATAAAACCAAAAGCGGTAACCTGCGTACGGTTTTAAACTAGAATAACCGTCCCTTTATGCTAGATTAGAAAAATAAAAAGGAATAGCAAATGCCATTCCTAAAAATACCTTTTAAATTAAGTTCTTCATAATATAATCCTCCTTAAAATGTGTTTTTCTTCTCATTAAAGAGTATGTTTTTTACGCGAAAAAAGAAAAAGAGACTGAAGCCTAAGCTCCAATCTCCTCTCTCTTCTCTTCCTGATTTTTCTTTAAAACTTTTATCTCTTTTTTCAGGCATTCAATTTCATAGTTCATTTGCATAGCATAACCGAGTGCTTCTCGCATTAAGCCAATCACTTTCATGTTTCTCGGATCTGTAGTTCCGTCCTCATTCTGTGCTGCCTTAGTTGCGACAAGCATAACCTCGTTCATTCTACCTTCAAATTTCGCTCTTTTCATTTTAAATTCCTCCTAGAATAAAGTTTTTATCTCATAATACAAGTTGTAAAATACGCGAATCTCTTGACCTATCTGTCATCGCATTATACAATGAGAAAAAACGGAGGTAAACCACTATGATGTCTGAAGAAGAAATTAGAAAAGAACTTGCCATGGGAAATATAGTATGTCCAGAATGCAGTGATTCCCTTATGAATTTCGAATATGATGAAAATGACAACTGCATATATGTCTGTCCAAAATGTGGATATGATATTGAAGCCGAAAATTATGATTATTTTTTCGAGAGCGAATTATACAATAACGACGAATATGAAGACGAACCCGATGCAGGATGTCAAGCTTGTGGCGGTCCGTATCCTCAATGCAAAACATCCTGCGACAGATTCGATGATTAAAATATCAAGAAGAGATTGGTGATTACATCAGTCTCTTTCTTTGTTTAGTATCCAAAAAAAGCGTCTGTATGCTGAATAATACACATCTTTACAACAAGGTATATCCATTTTGACTTTAATCAGATCGTACGACAATCCCTCTGTAACACCGCGTACTATGTATTGTGCCAATTCTGGTTCAGCTTTCTCGGCAGCTCTCCAGATCATATCCATACGCTCTAAATAATACGCTTTCATGATTCCTATTCTCTCAGTCGGATTGGAAATGTGTTTAACCTTTCCGAATGTAGATAAATCTGCTGGTCTACCGAGTAAGCCATCAATAGATTCGTAAGTTTTCTTCCATATCGGATACTGAAGACAAAACTGCTTCAATTCATGATAACGATGCCTTTCTATCCAATACGGATTTTTTTCTGATAATTCTGATCTCATCATCGTCGTTCTCCTTTCCAAATATAACCAGTTTCTTCATAGAGCTTTTTCGGAGATATGTAATAGTTTATTCGACCATATTTACTGCTCATTTGAGATATGGTCGTTATTACATTACCGTTTCGAGTTGCTGTTCCAATTTGTAAATATCCTGTTATCAGTCCAGCTCTCACCCATGTCGCATCTTTACCGTAAATCCTAGCTGCTACTGCGACCGGCACTGAACCAGGTGCAAATATAACATCTTCCAACGTTCTCCCTCCTTTCAAAACTAATCATATCGAACTACTGCTTATTTGTTAAAACAAAGTCGGTGGATTAAATTTTCGGAGTCAAATTATGACTACGCCATCGCTTCATTGTCATTTCACAAGGATAATCTTCGAATCCTAATGTGTCAGAATCTATCAGACCTTCGATCACACCGTCGATAATTTCCGCGTCGTATTGCTTATATGGATGTACACACTCTGGGAGAAATCTATGTATAGTTTTACACTTTGGACATCTATATCTCTCCACATGAATATGACTTTTAACACCACCCTTTCCTTTAACGATTCGTGTGACCCTATCATAATGCTTCAAAACTGCGCCACATTTTTCACAAATTTTCTTGTCCATTATATCTAGCTCTCCTATAGTTAGTCCTTGTTATGATATAATAGTATTAACTATATATTCAACTGGGAAACGCTGGATGGAAGAAATTGGCAATTGACATTTAGCCCAATGCGGTATATCATTATCGACACTATAAAGAAAGGAGAAATGATTATGTTAACAAAATGCCCTGAATGTGAACTTCAAGTAAGCGATAAGGCAAGTATCTGCCCTCACTGTGGCTATCCATTGAATGTCGAAGCCAAAAAGAAAAGGAAAAGTTCGCCAAAACGTATGAAACTTCCAAACGGTTTTGGTTCTATTACTGAATTGAAAGACGGGAATCGTAGGAATAGGTTTCGAGTGAGGGTCTGTGTTGGTAAAACTCCAACTGGTAAGCCCATTTTGAAATTATTAAAACCTGTGTCAGCATTTAGTAATTACAATGAAGCGTATAAAGCCCTCGTCGAATATAACAAAAATCCATATGACTTAAATGCCGATATTACAGTGATTCAGTTATATGAACGATGGAGCGATGAATACTTCAAAAATATTACAGATGCTTCGAAACGAACAATTACTGCGGCATGGGCTTATTGCTCATCCATCTACACGATGAGAGTGAAAGATATAAGAGCCAGACATATTAAAGGTTGTATGGACGAAGGGTATCGAATCGAAACCAGAGGTAAAAAGAAAGGCGAAAAAATATATGCTTCTGCTGAAACTAAATCTCGTATAAAATCGCTATTCAATTTACTTCTGGATTATGGTTTAGAATACGAAATCGTATCTATGAATTATGCCAGAACTTTCGACATTTCTGATGATATTGTAAAAGAAAAAGAACAAGCTAAAAAACCACATATAATATTCACAGAAGAAGAACTCAATATATTGTGGAATAATGTCGGAAAAGTTGAGTTTGTAGACTGGATATTGATTCAGTGCTATATGGGCTGGAGACCCCAGGAACTGGCTACACTAAAGCTGGATGAAATAAACATAAATGAATGGTATATGATTGCTGGAATGAAAACGGATGCTGGAAAGCAGCGAATAGTACCAATCCACGAAAAAATAAAAGGACTTGTAAAAGACAATTACGACAAAGCAAGTGAACTTGGAACCGGATACCTGTTTAACGATAAGGGTCGGACTCATTCTGGTTCGTATGCTATGACATATGATAAATATAACAAACGCTTCAAGAAAGTTATGAACGAACTAAATCTTAATCCTGAACATAGACCTCACGACCCACGAATGACATTTGTAACCAGGTGCAAAAAAGCAGGGGTTGATGAATATGCTCTAAAAGAAATGGTTGGACATTCGATAAAAGATATAACTGAATCCACCTACACTGTCCGAGACTTAGAATGGTTAAGAAAAGACTTAGCGAAATTGCAATAAAAAGGGAGCTACTCAATGATGAATAACTCCCAATTTTTTGAATCATAAGTGGTACAAACGGTGTGGTACAAACCAGGTACAAATCTGGTACAAACAACCCCATTTTAACCACTTTTTACTACTCTGTTTGGACACGATAAATGCTTATTTTAAGCCATTTATTAGAATTTACCAGCTTTAGCAGCTTCCTCAATGGAAACAGCTACTGCAACTGTCATACCAACCATCGGGTTGTTACCAGCGCCGATGAGACCCATCATCTCTACGTGAGCCGGTACGGAAGAAGAACCAGCGAACTGTGCATCAGAGTGCATACGTCCTAATGTATCTGTCATACCGTAGGAAGCTGGACCTGCTGCCATGTTGTCCGGGTGAAGTGTACGTCCTGTACCACCACCGGAAGCAACTGAGAAGTATTTCTTACCTGCTTCAAGACGTTCTTTCTTGTATGTACCTGCAACCGGATGCTGGAAACGTGTCGGGTTTGTGGAGTTACCTGTGATAGAAACGTCAACGTCTTCTTTCCACATGATAGCAACACCTTCCGGAACGCTGTTAGCGCCGTAGCAGTTAACTTTTGCACGAAGTCCTTCGGAGTATGCTTTTCTGAATACTTCTTTAACTTCGTTCTTGTATGGATCGTATTCTGTCTCTACATATGTAAAGCCGTTGATACGGGAGATGATCTGAGCAGCATCTTTTCCAAGACCGTTCAGGATAACACGTAATGGTTTCTGACGAACTTTGTTAGCTTTCTCAGCGATACCGATAGCACCTTCAGCTGCTGCGAAGGACTCATGTCCAGCCAGGAAGCAGAAGCACTCTGTTTCTTCTTCAAGAAGCATCTTGCCAAGGTTACCATGTCCAAGACCTACTTTACGTGTATCAGCAACGGATCCAGGAATACAGAATGCCTGAAGTCCTTCACCGATAGCTGCTGCTGCATCTGCTGCTTTCTTGCATCCTTTTTTGATTGCGATTGCAGCACCTACTGTATATGCCCAGCAAGCGTTCTCGAAACAGATTGGCTGAATGCCTTTGATCTGATCGTATACATTAAGACCTGCGTCTTTTGTGATTTTCTCAGCTTCTTCGATAGAAGCAATGCCATAGCTGTTTAAAACAGAATTGATCTTGTCAATTCGTCTCTCATATGATTCAAATAAAGCCATTTCCTGTTACCTCCTAAATTATTCTTTTCTTGGGTCGATAATTTTAACAGCGTCTGCAACACGGCCATACTGACCTTTTGCTTTTTCCCATGCAGTATTCGGGTCATCGCCTTTTTTGATGAAATCAGTCATTTTTCCAAGGCTTACGAACTGATATCCGATGATCTCATCATCTGCATCAAGAGCAATACCTGTTACATAACCTTCTGCCATTTCAAGGTAACGAGGTCCTTTTTTCAGAGTTCCATACATTGTACCAACCTGAGAACGAAGTCCTTTACCAAGGTCTTCAAGTCCAGCACCTACTGGAAGTCCTTCTTCTGAGAATGCAGACTGTGTACGTCCATAAACGATCTGAAGGAAGAGTTCTCTCATAGCTGTATTAATCGCATCACAAACTAAGTCAGTGTTCAGTGCCTCCATAACTGTAAGTCCCGGAAGAATCTCGGAAGCCATAGCTGCAGAATGGGTCATACCTGAACATCCGATTGTCTCAACCAGCGCTTCCTGGATGATACCCTCTTTAACATTTAATGTAAGCTTGCAGGCACCCTGCTGTGGTGCACACCAGCCAACACCGTGTGTAAGACCGGAAATGTCTTTGACTTCTTTTGCCTGTACCCATTTAGCTTCTTCTGGGATTGGAGCGGCGCCATGATGAACGCCCTGTGCAACTGGGCACATTTCTTCTACTTCGCGTGAATAAATCATTGTAAAACTCCTTTCAAGTATAGATTAACTTCATGTTGTTATACTCTCCACTGTACAGAACTGCTGAATGAACTGCACAGGATAAAACTCCGATGTCTGCTGAATGACTTCAGAGGAGTATGCCTAACAACCTAGTGTTATTTTCTCACAAAAGTGCTGATTCGTCCAGTCATAAATTGTAAAATTTTTAACCATCTTTGATTTTTTTGTGGTAAAATAGTTCTAATTTCTATTAATGAAGGGATTTCTATTATGACAACAAAGTTACCTGCTTCCTTTCTCCCTGCAAAATTTCAGGTTCTGAGCGGAAGCGCTTTAAAATTAATTGCTATCACCCTGATGCTGATTGACCATACCGGCTTAATGATCCTGTATAATTATCCTGCCACAACTGCAACCCTTTTCAGTTTCGGTGGCGTGGATTACAGCTGGTATCGGATTTTCCGGGATATCGGCAGGGCCGCTTTTCCAATTTTCTGTTTTCTGTTAGTGGAAGGATTTCTGCATACACATAACCGTAAGAAATATGGCCTGAATCTGTTTCTATTTGCATGTATCTCTGAGATTCCATGGAACTTCATGTTTACCAACACCTGGAGATATGAAAAACAGAATGTATTTTTCACCCTGTTTCTGGGATACCTGGCATTCTGTGCCCTGGAATACTTCTGGGATAATCAGAAAATGCAGCTTGTCTGCGTGCTGGCACTGCTGACTGTCTCTGTGTTTCTGAAGGCAGATTACGGATGGCGGGGATTTGTATTCCTGCTGATCATGTACTGGTTCCGCAACGATAAAACCGCCCAGGCGATCATCGGAAGCTGCTGGCTTTACTATGAATGGAAAGCCTGCTTTGCTTTTCTTTCCATTAATATGTACAATGGTGAACGTGGATTTGTAAAAGGAAGATTTCTGAAATATGTTTTTTACTGGTTTTATCCGGTGCACATTACCATTCTGGTAATCCTGAGAAAACTTTTATTTCATATGTAATATCAGGTACAACAAATATCTTCTATCTCAGACAGACATAAAAATATAAAAGGGCAGGCTGTATGATTGAAATAATATCCTTCATACAACCTGCCTCTTCTATATTTTCAACTTCTCTTTTCTGCAATTTCTGTTTTTGACTTATAAATGTGATTTGCAGGTACGCAGCCTCTTACTGAGGAAAGTGGATAAATGTTGCAGCAGCGTCCGATCACAGTTCCGGGATTTAATACGGAACCGCATCCCACTTCTACGTTATCTCCAAGCATTGCGCCGAATTTCTTCAGACCTGTTTCAATCTTCTCGTCACCGTCTTTTACAACTACCAGTTTCTTGTCAGATTTTACATTGGAACAGATGGAACCTGCACCCATATGGGATTTGTAGCCGAGAACTGCATCGCCTACATAATTGTAGTGCGGAACCTGTACCTTGTTGAAAAGTACCGCATTCTTTAATTCCGTAGAATTACCTACTACTGCACCCTCACCTATAATTGCTTTTCCGCGTATAAATGCACAGTGGCGTACTTCTGCTTCTTTACCTATGATGACCGGACCGTTGATGCAGGCTGTAGGTGCTACTTTGGCACTCTTGGCGATCCATACATCTTCTGACGGGTGGTCGTATTCTTCTTCACTTAAGGTCTGTCCCAGTTTCAGAATGAAATCTCCGATCTCCGGTAATACTTCCCATGGATATGTTTTTCCTTCAAATAAATCCTTTGCGATTGTTTCGTTCAGATCCAGAAGGTTTGCAATTGTAAAATCTTTTAACATAATATTTTCCTCTTTTCTCTCGCTATAATGACATGTTTTCTTTTATCTGTCACAAATGCACACTACTTTGAAGCAGACGGCTTTCTGCAGGTACGTGATCGTCCCGCTGCGGACGTTGATCTGCCTGTTGTTTTCGCACTGTTTTTTTCAGATGAATCCTTATAATTCACTGCTGCAGCATCAAAGAACTGTCTCAGATATGGCTGGATATTGCTGTCCTCCACCTGTCTGGTGCGAAGGCGCACAAAATGTTCCAGCTTATCCATATATTCCTGTTCTGTAATACTGCCCTCTGCCACATAATTCAGTCCTTTTTCCCAGCTTGCTGTCAGTTCTGGGTTCAGAAGCTGTCTGATGGAGCAGTTTACCACATCAAAGATCATCTCTCCAAGAAGGGTTGGAGTGATCACCTGGGTTTTCTTATTGAGTGCCAGATATTTGATATTGCACAGTTTCTTAAGAATTTCCGCTCTGGTGGCACTGGTTCCGATTCCGCAGCTTTTAATCTGGGCACGAAGCTCTTCGTCCTCGATCAGCTGACCTGCATTCTCCATTGCAAGAATCATAGAACCGGAATTATAACGCTTTGGCGGCGATGTCTCGCCCTCTTTGATACTCAGGCTGTCCACAGAGAGTATATCACCTTTTTTCAGGTTCTGCAATGCGGCAAGAAGTCTGGTATCACACGCCATATCCTCAGCCGAATCATCAGCTTTGTTCCCGCCGTTTTTTCCTGTATCCGGATCTTCCTCTTCACTTCCCTCATTGCCGGCTACGCCGGCTCTGTTCACACTGCTCATGGCATCTGCTGCTTTTCGCTTCGCAAAAGAATTTGTGGCAACTTTTAAGTACCCTTCATCCAGCAGTACTTTAAATGAAGAAAAGAAGCTCTCATTCTGAATTTTTGTCACAAGACTGATCTTCTGATATACTGCAGGAGGATAAAAAATACATACAAACCTTCTGACAATGGTCTCATATACACGCTGCGCAGTAAGAGAAACACTTCTCAATGCGTTTAAGCCCTGGCCTGTGGGTACGATTGCATAATGGTCTGTGATCTGCTTATCATTAACATATCTGGTCTTTGCCAGATTTTTGTAATTTCCCTGTTCAATAATGTGCTGTGCGATTTCCGCTGTATGTTCATAATTACGCAGTCCGGAAATATTCTTATAAATTTCCTTCGCAGCCGCAGTAGACAATACACGGGCATCTGTTCTGGGATAAGTGACCAGTTTCTTTTCATACAGTTCCTGCACGATTTTTAATGTCTCATCCGGGCTGATCTTGAACAACTTGGAGCACACATTCTGAAGCTCCGCCAGGTTAAATAAAAGCGGCGGATTCCTGTTCTCTTTTTTCCGCTCGATTTTCTCTACTGTACATTGCAACGGCTGACTTACCAACAGCTCCTGTATCAGTTTTTCAGCATAGGCTTTCTCTTTAAATCCGTTCTCTTTATACAGATAAGGAGTCTGGAAATATCTGCTGCCTTCCACAGCTCTCCACTCTCCCTCAAAGTTTTCTCCCTCAAGGGCAATGCTACTGAGTACGCGGTAAAACGGAGTTTTCACAAATGCACGGATCTCGCGCTCTCTTCGCACTACCATTCCAAGTACACAGGTCATAACCCGTCCTACGGAAATGGCCTGATATTTCGTATTTAAATAATTTGACACACTGTTTCCATAACGCAGTGTCAGTACACGGGAAAAATTAATTCCCATGAGATAGTCTTCTTTTGCTCGAAGATAGGCTGAAGCAGAAAGATTGTCATATGCTGACAGATCCTTTGCCTCTCTGATTCCTCTCATGATCTCTTCTTCTGTCTGAGAGTCAATCCAGACTCTCTTTTCTTTTTTTCCATGAACACCTGCCATCTGTGCCACCAGACGATAGATGTATTCTCCCTCGCGTCCGGAGTCGGTACACACGTAAATGGTGTCCACATCCTCACGGTTAAGCAGTCCTTTGACAATCTCAAACTGCTTCTGCACTCCGGGGATCACTTCATATTTAAATTCGCGCGGCAAAAAAGGCAGGGTATCTAAACTCCACCTTTTATATTTGATATCATATTTTTCCGGGTAGCTCATGGTGACCAGGTGTCCCACACACCAGGTCACCACGCTGTCCTGAGATTCCAGGTAGCCATCCCGTCTTTGTCCGTTGATTTTCAAAGCTTTTGCGAATTCCTGCGCCACACTGGGCTTTTCGGCTATGTATAAAGCTTTTGACATATTATTTATCTGCACTCATCTTTCTGAGCGGCCATGCCAGCAACAGGGCACCGCCCACCATATTTCCTAAAGTTACTACTACCATGCTCTTTACCATGGCTCCAAGGGATAATCCAGGTACCAGGCAGTATGCGGTAACAAAGATTCCCATATTTGCGATGCAGTGCTCAAATCCGCTTACAACGAATCCTGAGATACACATAACGATCATCAGGAATCTTCCTGCATCACTCTTTAATTTCATACCACAAAGCACGCCAAGACAGACGAAGAAGTTACAGAGCACTGCTCTGAAGAACATCTGTCCGAGCGGAATACTCAGTTTATTTCCAATGAATCCCGCAAAATAGTCTGCTGTTCCGGATGCTCCTGCACCTACAAACAACAATGCTAAAATTGCACATCCGACAAAGTTTCCAAGGTAGCTTACGCCCCATACCTTACCGGCCTCTTTCCAGCTTACCTGTTTATCATAGGCTCCGAACGCCATTACCATATTATTTCCTGTAAAAAGCTCGCCGCCTACGAAGCTGATCAGAAGCACTGCAATGGAGAATACTAATGCCCCCACAAATTTTCCCCATTCAGGCATGGTCTTGGAGAATACGTTTCCAACTACATTACTGTAGATCATAGCCACATCAATAAAAAATCCCGCCATGACCGCACGTATAAAGTACTTGAAAAAATTGGTATTCACCAGGTTACTCTTGGCTTTCGCCGCGTTTGACACTTTCTGTACATCTTCGTAATTCATAACTACACCTCCGCAATGTATTTTATTGAGAACATTATATCACCTGAATATCTGTTTCACAACCGAAATCGTCAAACAATTCAAGAATATTCATCAGATTTGTAATTATGTTCCATTATATTCGAAGATTTTTATAGCAATTCCATATACTAATGCAATCGAGACAGTTCGGCAGAATACAAAGGACAAGAAAGATATCTGCAGACATGCTGACGCAGGAGAAAATGTCTGAAAGTAAAGCTGATTTTTTTATTCAAATACAACTGCTTTATCCTGCAATTCTGTTACATATCCGATAACACCGCCGAAGATATCCATACCTGCAAGCTCTTCTGCAAGGGCATCGGCTTCTTCTGCCGGTACTGCAAGCAGAAGTCCGCCGGATGTCTGCGGATCAAATACCAGATCCTCCATCCAGAGTTCCTTAATCTCACTTCGTACTTCATCGCCTGCGAAGTCACGATTTCTGTATGCACCTTCAGGAATCAGCCCCATCTGTGCATACTCTTCAACACCCTCAATGATCGGAAGTTTCTCAGACTGGATCACCAGGGTTTTCCGGCTGCCTTTTGCCATTTCCAGACTGTGACCTGCAAGACTGAATCCTGTTACGTCGGTGCAGCTGTGGATCGTGTATTTAGATGCAATCTCTGCTGCATATTTGTTCAGCTTCGCCATGATTTTCTGAACTCTCTCAATTTCTTCCTGAGACGCCATTTCTGCCTTAATGGCAGTGTTAAGGATTCCACAGCCCAGCGGTTTGGTAAGAATAAGGATGTCTCCTTCTTCTGCGCCGTAATTTTTCCACATTTTGTCCGGATGCACATAACCAGTTACACAGAGTCCGTATTTCGGTTCTTTATCATTGATAGTATGCCCGCCTGCAAGGACTGCTCCGGCTTCCATGACCTTATCTGCACCGCCGCGCAGAATCTGCTCCAGTACTTCCGGACCAAGGCAGTTTGGAAATGCTACCACATTTAATGCCAGTTTCGGAACACCGCCCATTGCATAGACATCACTCAGTGCATTGGCTGCTGCGATCTGCCCGTACATATACGGATCATCCACTACTGGCGGAAAAAAGTCTACTGTATGGATCATTGCCAGTTCATCATTAATCTTGTATACTGCTGCATCATCTGATGTCTCCGGACCTACCAGAAGCATCGGATCTGTAAATTTCGGAAGTTTGCCTACTACCTGTGCCAGAACCTTCGGGCCAATCTTAGCACCGCATCCGGCTGCACTGGCAAGCTGTGTAAGACGCACTTCATTTTTTTTCATTTCATTTCCCATAAGTCAGTTCACCCCAATTGATCTCCATATTCAGAATCTCCTCGTAACTGTTCAATACTTTCGTTACTGTAAACGGAGTGAACAGTAACGTACTTTCACAGCCGACAGACTGCCGAATAGTTACATATCTTCTATAACAAGAGATTCAGTGCTATCATTGTATCATGTTTTCACATATCCGTCAAAATGTGAACCGTTTACCATATATCAGGTGTTCCTATAAATCTTTCCATTTTACGCAAGAATCCTATAAATCTTTTCATATTCCAGATCCTGTTCCTTCATATAGGAAGCTGTTTCTTCTTCGTTCTGTTCCCCACATTTCCACGCAAGGCCGCAGGAAGCTGATATTTCTCTTGGCACAGGGATCAGTCTGCCTGTAAATTTGTTTTTCTTACATTCCCTTTCCATGGCAATTGCCTGAGTGGTAGTTTCAAAAGTCACCACTGTTGTCAGAACTTTTTCTTTCATAATCCGTCGTGTCCTCATAAAAAGAGGCACCGTTACCGGCACCTCTTTTATTATTTTCTATAAATTATTTCGCCTGGATATATCCTTTTGCTTTTAAGGTTTCAGCACAGAGAACTGCTCCGCCTGCTGCACCTCTGACTGTATTGTGGGAAAGTCCTACGAATTTCCAGTCATATACGGTGTCTTCACGAAGACGTCCTACAGATACGCCCATGCCATGTTCGAAGTTTACATCCTCTGTAACCTGCGGACGGTTGTCCTCTTCCAGATACTGGATGAACTGCTTCGGAGCACTTGGAAGTTCTAATTCCTGTGGAAGTCCCTTGAACTCTACTAATGCTTTGATAAGCTGCTCTTTAGTAGGGTTCTTACGGAATTTAACGAATACAGCTGCTGTATGTCCGTTCAGTACCGGTACACGGATACACTGGCATGTGATAACCGGTTCTGTAGCAGGTTTGATCACACCGTCTTCTACTTTACCCCAGATTCTTAATGGCTCTTTCTCACTCTTCTCTTCCTCGCCGCCGATGTATGGGATGATGTTTCCAACCATTTCCGGCCAGTCCTTAAATGTCTTACCTGCTCCGGAGATTGCCTGATATGTAGTAGCAACTACTTCATATGGCTCGAACTCTTTCCATGCAGTTAATACAGGAGCATAACTCTGGATAGAGCAGTTTGGTTTAACAGCGATAAATCCGCGTGTTGTTCCGAGACGTTTCTTCTGGGATTCGATTACATCGAAGTGTTCCGGATTGATTTCCGGCACTACCATCGGTACATCCGGTGTCCATCTGTGAGCACTGTTGTTGGAAACAACCGGTGTCTCTGTCTTAGCATATTCTTCTTCGATCTTCTTGATCTCTTCTTTTGACATATCTACAGCAGAGAATACGAAATCAACTGTTGCAGCAACCTTCTCTACTTCGTTTACGTTCATAACAACAAGATTCTTGACACCCTCCGGCATTGGAGTATCCATTTTCCATCTTCCTCCAACTGCCTCTTCGTATGTCTTTCCTGCACTTCTCGGACTTGCAGCTACAGTTACAACTTCAAACCATGGATGATTCTCAAGCAGAGAGATAAATCTCTGACCTACCATACCTGTAGCACCTAAAATACCGACTCTAAGCTTTTCACTCATAATATCTTTCTCCTCTTTATCTTCTGCCCGCGTCTCTACCCTTTCGCGGACATTTTTATCCAGGTGTCCTTATATTGCGTACATCTGTCTTTCTTGTACATACTATAACAAACCAAAATAAATTGCAAGCATTTTTTTAATTTTCTTCCAGATATTTTTTGTTCTCAGCGATCACTTTCTCCATCACGTCAGGTCCCGGTGCACCGATGGTCATACGTTTTTCCACACAGGTTTTCATACTGATTGCTTCGTAAATATCGTTCTCGAATACCGGGCTGATGGCTTTATATTCTTCAAGAGGAAGTTCATCCAGAGAAATCCCTTTATCAATACAGGTAAGCACCAGACGGCCTACAATGCCGTGTGCATCGCGGAAAGGTACTCCATGATTTACCAGATAATCGGCTGCATCTGTAGCGTTTGTAAAGCCATTCTTTGCACTTGCTTCCATATTCTGTTTGTTGAACTGCATAGTGGAGATCATGCCCGTAAAAAGGGCAAGACATCCTTTTACAGTGTCAATGGCATCAAATGTAAGTTCTTTGTCTTCCTGCATATCTTTGTTGTATGCAAGAGGGATTCCCTTCATGGTTGTAAGGATAGATGTTAATGCTCCGTATACACGACCTGTTTTTCCTCTTACAAGTTCTGCGATATCCGGGTTCTTTTTCTGAGGCATGATACTGCTGCCTGTGCTGTAGGCGTCGTCAATCTCTACGAAGCGGTATTCATTGGAGTTCCACATAATGATTTCTTCGCAGAAACGGCTCATGTGCATCATAATTGTGGAGAATGCGGACAGAAGTTCAATCACATAGTCTCTGTCTGATACAGAGTCCATGCTGTTTCTGGTCGGACCGTCGAAACCGAGAAGCTGTGCTGTATATTCTCTGTCAAGTGGGTAGGTGGTTCCTGCCAGTGCACCTGCACCCAGAGGACAGGTATTCATTCTCTTACGGATATCTGCAAGTCTGCTTCTGTCACGTACGAACATTTCAAAGTATGCACCTACGTGGTGAGCCAGTGTGACCGGCTGCGCTTTCTGGAGGTGTGTGAAGCCTGGCATGTATGTGTGGACATTCTCTTCCATGATCTTCTGAAGTTCTTCGAGAAGTTTCTTTACCAGTTCGTCTGTCTCGTCAATCTCATCTCTTACATAGAGTTTCATGTCAAGGGCTACCTGGTCGTTACGGCTTCTTCCTGTGTGAAGTTTCTTGCCTGCATCACCGATTCTGTCGATAAGGTTTGCTTCTACAAAGCTGTGGATATCTTCGTATTCGGATGTGATCTCGAGTTTGCCGGATTTTACGTCTGCAAGGATTCCGTCAAGTCCTGCTTCGATCTGGTCTTTTTCTTCTGCTGTCAGGATTCCCTGTCTGGCGAGCATTGCTACGTGTGCTTTGCTGCCTCTGATGTCCTGCTCATAGAATTTCTGGTCAAAAGAGATGGATGCGTTGAAGTTATATACAAGTTTGTCTGTTTCTTTTGTGAAACGTCCGCCCCAAAGCTGTGCCATTGTGTTATTCCTCGTTTCTTCTTTATTTTTGGTATTATTGCTTTTACGTGTTAGTGTAACATATTTTTTCAGTATTGCAAAGTAGTTAGTTTGGAATCATTCAAAAGGTACGTGAAGAAAAAGAAGGTGTGTTGGGGCTTAGTTTCGGAACCCTGTAATTCTAAGGCATTCGGGAATCTGCTAAAACCATGAGCCGCCCTCTCAAACTCGCTCCGTTGCAAACTTCGCTCAGACACGTGAGACGGTCGGCTCATAACGCAGATTCCCGAATACCAAGAATTACAAGAACCCTCAAATGCGCCCCAACACACCTTCTTTTTCTTCACTGGGTATTGGCTATATGTTACATAATTGTGGTTACTGCTTTATTTTCTGTTTTCAGCCTCTCTTCGGGAATAGACGCAACCGCAGTAGTTCTGACGGTAGAGGTCGTATTCGTGGGATAGTTCGATGGAACGTTTGTAGCCGTTTTTTTTCTTGAAGTCGGATGGGAGGTGTTGGACGTGGTAGATTTCTGCCAGTTCTTCACCGATTTCGTTGATCTTGGCTGCGTTTTTCAGAGGGCTGATGGAAAGGGTGGTGGTAAAATAGTCATAGCCGCCCTCTTCTGCCAGTTTTGCTGCTTCTTCCATGCGGAGGCGGTAGCATTTGAAGCAGCGTTCGCCACCTTCGGGTACGTCTTCGAGGCCTTTTGCCATCTGGAAGAATTCCTGCGGGTCGTAGTGACCCTCTATCAGTTTGACAGGGTGTTCAAATTCCATGGAGTTTACAAGACGGGTAATTTCATGGACTCGTTTGCGATATTCTTCTTCCGGGTAGATGTTTGGGTTGTAGTAGAATACTGTGATGTTGAAATATTTCGACAGGTATTCCAGTACGTAACTGCTGCAGGGTGCACAGCAGCTGTGGAGAAACAGGCTTGGGATCTTGTTATCTTTTTGCGCCTGATCTATAAGTTTTTCCAGTTCTTTCTGATAGTTTCGTTTATTCAACAGTATTATTATATCCTTTCTGCATCTTCACAAATGCTTTTTATTATCTTTTAATAAAATGCGAATACCTGTTCAGGTATTCTCTATTGTGCCTTCGTAATGATTCTTTGTATTTTTTAACTTCCTGCACTCTCCTATTCGTTCGCCCATTTTTACGATAGTCTCATATCCCTCTTCTGTATTCTCGATCAGATCATAGGCAATACGGACTTTTCCCGGCTGGATGAGGAGGATTATTGTGGAACCTCCGAATTCGAAGTTGCCTTTTTCCTGGCCTTTCTTTACTGTGGCAGGATTTTTATGGAGATTTGTGATTTTTCCTACCATCATGGCGCCTACTTCCATCATGAGGATGGTTCCGAATTGTTTTGTTTTCAGCAGAGTGTATTCTCTGGCGTTTTCTTTGTAGATGGGATATACATCGTTTGCTGCAGGATTCACTGTGTGGAAAACGCCGGGCAGAGTTACATTCGCGGATTTTCTTCCATCTGCCACATAGCAGTAATGATGATAGTCATCTACTGTCAGTCTGAAAATCAGTGCATAGCCGCCTGTGTATCTCTCAGCAAGTGCTTTGTTCTTCAGAAGCTGTCCTGCTGTATATTCTGTATCTTTGATGCTGAAACGTGAGTCTGAGCTGATCCTGTGTACGGAAAGTTTTCCGTCACAGGGGCTGATCAGGATGTTTTCGCGCATATCAATCGGGCGTTCTTCTTTTCGGATGCGCCTTATAAAAAAGTCATTCCATGAAGAGAAGTTCTGTTTTTCGTAAATGCTCAGGTCAATCTTGTTGTTTTTTACAAAATCCGGTACAAATCTGGCAGAAAGTCTGGTGTTAAGCAGGACTCCCGCTGCCTTTGACACGAAAGGTCTGATCAGGAGTTTCAGGCAGAGTCTGCCACCCCGGTCATTATATAAATGCCGCAGGAATTTATCCTGCTCATTCTCTTCAATCGTGATATTTCCTTTTCTGTCAATATACTTCATTCGTATCTTCCCTCCATAAAAGTATAACCGCAGCCTCCCCGTTTCCCGGGAACCGCTGCGGCCAGTCAACAGTTATATTTATTTTATATCAAACGGAACATCTTCGCAAGTGCAAGTGCCACGACTGCAACCAGCAGGATACGTACCGGATTCTGAGGTTTTTTTACCTTGATATCCAGAATAAAAAGCAGTCCCACGATAATCACTGCAATATGTATCACGATCAGGAAATAGAGTCCGCAATATCTTCTCATCAGATAAAGGAACGGCAGGATGATCGCCATGGATGTGATCGGAAGCCCCTGATAATACTGTCTGTTCTCAGAAGTCTCATTCTGTCTCTTTGCTTCTGAAACATTAAAATATGCAAGGCGGATGACAGATGCCACACTGTAAAAAATAAGCGCCCCAATCCCCGCCGGTGTATTCACACCCAGACAGTAACAGATCATTGCCGGAAAAATACCAAAGCAGACCACATCACATAAGGAATCGATCTGAATCCCGAAATTCTTCTCATCATCCGTACGGTTCTTCTTTGTTCTGGCTATCTTTCCGTCAAACATATCACACAGTCCGGAAAGCGCCAGACAGAAAATCGCAACCTTAAAATCCCCCTCCAGAGCCCTGGTAATTCCAAATACGGAAATTCCCAGACTTATATAAGTCAATATTACCGTATAATCATAAATTCCTAAAAACATATTTTCTCCCCCTACTTTTCTTCTTGTTCTTTTCTTCCTATTATGAAATACGCCACGCAGGTCATCACTGCACTGATAAGCATCTGTGCATAATAGGAAATTCCTCTGCTGAGCAGCATTGCAGGAAGTAATGCTTCTCCGAAAACCGGTGCAAACATCACCAGATAAAGAGACTCACTGATTCCCATTCCTCCGGGTAAAGGCAGCATATCAACAGAGACAGATATGACAGACTGCAAAATCGTAAGGGTTATAATGGAATATCCATGAAATCCCAGCGAACGGTATACCCAGTATGTAACTGTAAATAACAAAATCCTCTGCGCCATAGTGATCAGTAACACTTTCAGGATCACCAGCTTGTGACTTGCCCAGAAAGCCGCAGTTTCATGATACTGATCCATAGACGCTTCCAGTTTCTCAAGCCGAGTTGTCTTTGGCTTAAGGAAACGGAAATGTTCAATAAGTTTCAAACCTTTTACCATGATCCATTTCGCCAGTCCAGGTGCAAATACAAGGATCATCATGAAAGTAACGCAGAAAATATTCAGACCTACACCCAGGTAAAACACCCACATGTACTGGCCAAGATATCCTTCCAGAAAGCCTCTGCCAAAAATCCAGATTACAATTCCGATCACTACCAGAACCGCTTTATAAGTAATCGTGACAATCATCAGGACCAGCGTAGTGACAGGAATCGGAAGTTTATCCTTTTTCATAAAATAAATCTGCATTGGCTGCCCGCCGGATGCAGACGGTGTGATACAGCTGAAAAAGAATCCCACAAAAGAATACAGAGCACAATGCCCCATCTTTACTTTTGCTCCGAGAGTCCGCATCATATAGAAGATAATTACAGACTCGCCAAGTATGAACAGTACCACACAAACCACGCTGATCAGTAAGTAAACCGGATCTGCCTGCCGTACTGTATGAATAATCTCTCCCAGATCCTCTCCCTTAAATACCATATATACGGTAATGGAAAATATAAGGATCAGAAAAATGGTGTTAAATATTGCTTTCTTTTTGTTTCTCATTTGCTTACACTTTCTTATGCAGTTTTTTACAGCATTCGTCTGATTTCTATACCCGATTCATGTATGTCGTAGTGTCTGATATATGTGTATTTCTGATATGAAACACATAGTAAACAGTAACGTATTCCTTACAGAACATTTGCCCTCAAATACTATAGCAGCAAAAATACTATAGTTTATCTATTATATCATACCCTGACATTTCTGCATATCATAAATTATGAAAATATTCGTTACTATTCACCGAATATGGAGGTATCTGTATGAAACCACTGCTGGATATTACAGATGTCAGTCTCTCCTACCACAGTTTATCAGGGGAAACCCCTGCCCTTTCTCATATATCCTTTCAACTGATGCCAGGTGAATTTCTCGCCATCGTCGGGCCGTCAGGCTGTGGAAAGTCCACGCTGCTGAATCTGATCTGTGGTCTGCTCCGGCCGGAACAGGGACAGATTCTTCTGGACGGCACGCCGGTAACTTCCGGTGACTGCCGTATCGGATATATGCTGCAAAAGGATCATCTGCTGGAGTGGCGGACAATTTATAAAAATGTTCTTCTCGGACTGGAAATCCGCAGGGAACTCACTGCCGAAAAACTTGCTTATGTAAATCAGCTTCTCTCAGATTACGGTTTGGACAAATTCCGCTCTGCTCATCCGTCTGAATTGTCCGGAGGAATGCGCCAGAGAGCTGCACTGATCCGTACTCTGGCATTAAAGCCGGAACTTCTTCTGCTGGATGAACCGTTCTCTGCACTTGACTCTCAAACCAGACTCAGCGTAAGTGATGATATCGGCAGAATCCTGCGTCAGGAAAAAAAGACTGCGATCCTTGTCACCCATGATATTTCAGAAGCGATCAGCATGGCAGACCGGGTTATCATTCTTTCTCCAAGGCCTGCCATTATTCGTAAGATTGTGCCAATTTGTTTTGATCTGGAGAACCGTACTCCTATGGCTTCCAGAAATGCGCCTGAATTTAAATCTTATTTCAATCTTATCTGGAAGGAGCTAAATCATGATGTCTGAAATCTCATATCATCAGCAACAGTATATCCGACATCAGAAAAGAGAAAAGAAACTTGTTCTTTTTTTGCGGATATTTATTCTTCTTTTCTTTCTGGTGTTGTGGGAAATCTCCGCCAGGACCGGGCTGATCGATTCTTTTATCTTCAGCAGTCCGGTAATGATCTGGCACAGCTTCTGCAGTATGTGCAGAGACGGCTCTATTTTTCCCCATCTCTCTGTTACAATTACGGAAACACTGGTCAGTTTTCTGTTCGTTGTTGTTCTGGGTGCAGGGATGGCAGTTCTGCTGTGGACCTGTCCCAGACTTGCGAAGATCACAGAGCCTTATCTCGTAGTACTGAACAGCCTTCCGAAATCTGCTCTGGCACCTTTGCTTATTGTATGGCTTGGTGCCAACGAACGGACGATTATTGTCTGCGGTATGTCGGTTGCTATCTTTGGTTCGATTTTGAATCTGTATACAGGTTTTGGCGAAGCTGACTCGGAAAAACTGAAGCTGATTGAGACGCTGGGCGGTGGGAAGAAAGAAAAGCTTATGAAGATTATTCTTCCGTCTTCTGTGCCGTTACTGCTCAGTGTTATGAAAGTTAATATTGGTCTGTGTCTGGTTGGTGTTATCATAGGCGAATTTATCGGTGCCAGAAAAGGGCTTGGCTACCTGATCATCTATTCCAGCCAGACCTTTAAGCTTACCTGGGTACTGATGTCCATTATCATTCTGTGCATCATCGCTATTATCCTGTACGGACTCCTCGGACTGATTGAAAAACGCGCACGCAGATAGTTGTTAATTTTTAACCGCTATTTTTTATAACGAAACGGTTTCGGAAACAGATTCAATATCTGAAAAAATTTTGCTGCAAAAAGAAGCCCGGAAGATCATCGAGTTCCACTTAACTGGACACTCCTGAACTTCCGGGGCTTCTTTTGTTTCTGACTGTCTGTCAGTTATTCTGTTTTTAAACCAGCGCCTCTGTCCGGTTACTATCATGTTCCGACCAAAGCGCCTGATAATGTGTATATCATGAATTATTCTTCTCCAAGGCTCTCCACTGCCTCTGTGAAATCCTGTATCAGATCTTTTATATCTTCGATACCCACACTGATACGGATTGTATCGTCGTACACTCCTGCCTCTGCCATTGCTTCCGGCGTACTGTGAATATAAATCGTAGACGCCGGATGAATCACCAGAGTTCTCACATCACCGATATTGGTTGCAATCTTTACATATTTCAGATGATTGATCAGCTTATATGCCCGTTCTTTGGAACCTGCACGGATAGTCAGAATCGCTCCACCCTTTCCACTAAGCTGTTTTTCTGCCAGTTCATGATATGGACTGGACTTCAGTAGCGGATAGTTGACAGATACACCTTCCAGCTTCTCCAGTGCCTGGGCAAGCCGGAAAGCGTTATTACAGACCCGCTCCATACGAAGACCAAGTGTCTCCATTCCGATAATATTCAGATAAGCGTTCATCGGAGCCAGACAGCCGCCCATGTTTCGCCAGATTCCGTTCCTCAGTTTCACAAGATAAGCAAACTTTCCGTATTTCTTATATTCCTTCATTCCCGGATAACGTTCCGGACTCCAGGAAAAGTTTCCGCTGTCAATGATAATTCCACTGATGGCATCTCCACTTCCATTTATATATTTAGAAGTAGAATGCACCACTACATCCGCACCATACTGAATCGGATTAAGCAGATACGGAGTCGAAGTTGTGCTGTCTACAATCAGCGGTACTCCTTTTCCATGAAGAAAATCTGCTGTTTCCCGGACATCCATTACATTCAGTGCGGGATTTCCTACTATTTCACCAAACACTGCTCTGGTCTTATCTGTAAGAAACGGCTCGATCAGCGCCTTCTCTACCCTCGGTATAAAATGTACTTTGATTCCGAATGCCTCCAGATCATGAAGCAGATCCAGTGTACCTCCGAACAATGCACTTCCTGCGATTACCTCATCCCCTGCCTGCAGGATATTAAGTAATGATAATGTAACCGCTGACATTCCGGAGGAACAGGCTACACCTCCAATCCCGCCTTCTAATTCATTTACTCTTCGCTCAAACGCATCTACTGTCGGATTCGCAATCCTGGTATATGCAAATCCCGGTGCCCGATTCTGGAATACTTTTTCCAACTGTTCTGAAGATTCATATGCAAAAGCATTTGCCAGGCTGATAGGCGGCACTGTTGAACCATTCGCATAATTGTCTACTGCTTTTCCGTGTAATAATTTAGTCTGAAATTCCATGAGCATATTCCCCTTGTAAAATATAATAATCTCCGGACTAACGGTATGTTTTCTGTGATATATCGTTTCCCTGTTTTTACTAATTTCATAGTGTTTTGATATGAATAGTAGTATATATTTTTCACATAAATCTGTCAATAAATTTTCTTATATCAATTATTTATATACACATATAGTTTTTGTCTATATTTTGTTATTTTTCTATAGAAATAATTTAGTCTAAAATCAACATCTTTTTCCATATTGTCGAAAAAACATAGCTTTTTCTATCTTTATCTGGTAAAATTGATATATAGCAATCCTCTAAAATAATGCATCTTAATATAGAGCGTATTTGAAAAATCATTTACAAGGACTGCTATAGATTATTATTTCAGTCAAACGACATATCTGAAAATGAATGTCCTGAAATGTAATTCCACTACATAAGATTCATAACAGAACGGAAGGAGGCCCTTTATGAAAACAAGGAAAAAATGGTTAAGAAAAACAACCGCTATCTGTACTGCAGCACTTCTTGGTACTGCTGCAATTCCATCTACAGCATTTGCAGCAGACAGTTACGCTTCCATTGAAAAAGATGCATGGGCAAAAAAGGTCACAGAAATGGCATCTTCTTACGCTACATCTATAGAAGAAAGCCAGTCTCTGATGTCAGGAATGCAGAGTGACATGATTCTGAAATTTGAAGATTCCGGACGCTCATTGCTGGGGTTTGTCGCACCATTTGATGTCTCCTGGCTGGACAATGTCACACTTTCCAATGATATCTCTTTTACAGAAGGAAAAGAAGGTATTCTGATGAAGGTCCTTCTTAATGATAATAAAATCTGTACTCTGGAATATTATCTTGATCCGGACAGCCAGGATATTTATATGCGCATCCCTGAACTCTCTGATAAATATTTCAAGACCAATCTGGAAGAAGCCGCAGACCAACAGGCTGCCAATATTGAAAATGATCTTGAAGAATTAACCCCTGATGATTCAGATGCAGATATTCCGACAGACAATTTCGCTTCCGCTTATTCTGACAGTCTCAGCCTGACTGTTTCCATGATGTCTGATCTGTCAGCAGCAGCTCCAGAAGCTTCTGTAGTAGAAACACTTCTGGATAAATACGGATCTATGCTTTTTGACAATGTAACAGAAGGCGAAAGCAGTCAGGAAACTCTGACAGCAGGTGATATCAGTCAGGACTGTACAGTATATGAAGGCCAGATTTCAGCCGAAGACGCTGTAAAAACTGCAACTGCAATCCTGGAAGAAGCAAAATCAGACAGTGATATTGAGAACATCCTCGATACCTGGACAGAGAAACTCTCAAGTAATGAGGACCTGCATGAAAGCTTTACCAAAGCTGTAGAAGACGGTCTTGATTTTCTGAAAGATGCAGATACCGGTGATTCCGATGATTCTCATCTCAACACCAGAATCTGGGTTGATGAAACCGGCAGAATTGCAGGACGTAAAATTGAGTTTCAGGAAGGTGATAAAATAACTCCTGTTCTGAACTGGCAGATGACCAGGGACGGCTCAGACTTTGGCTATCTTCTCTCCATTGAAACAGATGATTCCGGCACACTCTCCCTGTCCGGATCCGGTCAGATTGATGGCGGTAAATTAAACGGAACCTATAAAATTTCTCAGGATGATACAGCCGCAGCTGTTATCGAAGTAAAGGACTACGACACCGAATCTGCAAAAGAAGGTTACTTAAACGGTAACTATACTATCACCTTCCCTGCTGATTCTTCAGAAGATACAGATTCTTCTCTTTCCATGCTCGAGAACTTTGCACTTGTATTAGATTTAAATTCAGCAAAAGATTCTGGTTCTGTTGCACTGTCCGTTGAAAGTGCAGGAAGCACTCTCGGAAGCTTCACTGTTACTTCCGGTGCAGGCGAATCTGTTGAAATTCCGGACCTTACGGCTCTTGGAGATGTTTATGACGTAACCAATGAAGATGATATGAGTGCCTACGCAGCTACACTCGACCTCACTACACTTATGGATAATCTGTCCAATGCAGGCGTTCCGGACGAAGTCATCACTTATGTTCTCAGCGGCGGAAGCAATTCCGATGCCGAAGATGTTACTGATGAAAATGCCTCAGAAGCAGAGTCTGATGCTGAGTCTGCTGAAGCAGGCGCAGCCTGACTTAGCAGCTTTATCACTATCGTCTACTGCAGCAGACGGTTCCAGTAATACTTTATCCCGATACCTACTACTACTGCTGTTATAAATTCACAGATCCAGAACGCATTCCACACAGCATCTGCCCCGGCAAAATAGCACAGCAGATAAGCTGCCGGAATGATCACTATAATATATCTTAATAACGAAATCACCAGGGACTGAGCACCTTTGCTCAGTCCTTCTAATGCACCGGAAGCTGTAACAGAGATGGCAGATGGGATAAACCCGATACTGATAATCTGTAATGCTGCAGTGCCAAGTCTTACAGTTTCCGGGTTCTCAGTAAACATTCCCATCAATGTCTCTGATGCTGTAAAGCAGATGATCGTTCCTACCAGCATGATCATACCATTCAGAAGCACAGAAATCCCAAAAAGTTTCTTTACCCTCTTTATTTCTCCTGCTCCGTAATTATATCCTATCAACGGGCGCATTCCCTGGACAATGCCGCTTGCAGGCAGATACAAAAAAGTCTGAAGCTTATAATAGATTCCCAGAACCACTACATAGCTTCCGGAAAAAGCCGATAATATCTGATTCAGGAAAGAGATCAGAACTGACGGCAGGGCAATATTCAGGATTGCGGGAATCCCTACCATATACAGCTTCCCGTCCAGGTTCCTGTTAAGTTCCAGATATTTCCTGCTGATCTCCACCGGAATACTACACTTCTTATATGCGATCAGATATACAATAACTGTAAATACCTGGCCAAGACCAGTTGCCAGTGCTGCACCTCTGATCCCCATTTCCGGAAAAATCCCCACTCCGAAAATCAGCAGCGGATCCAGGATAATATTGGAAATACAACCGATCATCAGACTGATCATTGTCAGTTTCATTCTGCCCACAGCCTGAAAAATCTTTTCGAAGGACAGGCTGATCATGATCACTGTGGAAAATGCAAATGCAATGGTTGAATACTGCACACCAGATGAGATCACTTCCTGCTCTTTTGTAAACATACTGAGAAATACAGGCATAAACGGAATACAGATTACTGTAAAAATAATTCCATGGATAATATTAAAGAGCATACCATGGGTAGCTGCTATATTCGCATTTTTAATATTTTTTGCTCCCAGCTGAAAAGAAATCTGTGCATTGATTCCCACACCGAAACCAATGGCAACTGCATTAATAAAGTTCTGTACAGGAAATACCAGAGACAGAGCTGTCATCGCCTGCTCACTGATCTTTGCCACAAAAAAGCTGTCTACAATGTTGTACAGTGAATTCACCAGCATAGACAGTACCATAGGCATTGCCATAGATGCCAGAAGCGGCAGAATCGGTTTTTTCTTCATAAAAGTATTGTTCATTCTTTTTTCCTTTCTCTGTTTCATTGCAACAAAAAACGCCACACAATTATCTCTACATTGCTGTATGATAATCGTGCGGCGAAAAGAGTTCATGTTTGTCACAAGACTGAAAAATCCACACCAGTTTTGGTGTGATTAACATATCATAATTTATCTCCTGCTGTCAAGACTTTTTATCCATTTTACTGCGTTTTCCTGATTCGGTGCTGAATACGGCACTGCAATGCATACAGGATCGTAGATTACACCTAATTCCTGTTCAAGCTCACTGTCAGTAATGGAAATGTGCGTAGTATCTGTCTGCATTCCAGACTTCTCAAAAGCTTCCTCACCCATCAATTCCTTCAAATCTGCAAATGGCTCATTCTTCTTCAAAGTCTGATAAAGCTTCTCCGGCATAACCATAATATCAATGGAACCTGCCTGGATCTGTGCCATATAAGCTATCTGTGCATTATAATCAAATTCTGCCATTTCAGAGTCCGTAGTAAGATTCACGCCTATCTCTACTTTACTATAGGGATCATCTTTGTACCCAAGTGTTTCTTTGATTTTCTGCTCAGGAGTTTCCGTATCATTTGCCATTGAATTTACCACTGTCATGGACAGAACTGTTTTTATTTTGGACTGTTCATAGTAATCCTTTATTCCGAATATAAGAGCAATCACTGCGATCACTCCGAAAATAGCCGGTTTATAATACATCCAGATATATTCCAGCTTTTTCTTTGGCCCCATTCCCTTTAATTTTTCTTTCTCAATCAGACGTCTTTCCTTCTTTGACAAATCCGATTCATTCTTAATCTCCGGATTCAGCACACTTTCATCGTGCTCTTCTGCCTGTTCTGCTCTGTTCTTACTCTGGTTCTTGTCCTGATTTTTATCTGCCATTCTCTCTCCTTTGTATTTTCTGCATAATGGTTTTCGGTAACTGTTCAGCAGTCCGCCATTCTGCGAAACACCGGACGGTTACGTTCATAAGATTTACTGATTACTATATCACATTTTCCATTATGTGAACAGTTATAATTCCCGCGGTTCCTGAAGATAACGTTACTATGTTACTGTTCATTCCATTCTCAGTAACGCAGCCAAAATTCATTCCGGATTTTCATACCCTGACTATACATGATTATTCTGCAAAATATTTTGCCTTGCATACGCAGAGACCGCAGATATGCCGGAAACTGTCACCACTGTCAGCATATATACCAAAACCGGACGCAGCCAAAAATAAATCTGACAGTCGCTGACTCCCAGACCTTCTGAACATTTTTTCAGAAGGTCTGACATCGCCGGATGAATAAGATAGATCAGGAAAGCATATTTTCTTCCGGTTTCCACCAGTACAGAGGGAAAATTTATTTCCCTTCCATATAAAATAAGCCACAGAAACAGACAGATCACTGCAACACAATTTCCTGTGTAAATTTCTCCTGCTCCCCGGAAAGCATATTCCATCATGCTGAGTGCCACACCGAAACTCATCCCTGCTTTCAATCCCCATTGCATCCATTGCTCCAGACGTTTGCATACTATCTTATCCTGATATTCATGGATCATCTGACCTGTAAGGAAAAAGCTCATTCCTGTAAACAGAAAGTTTCTGTATTCCATAGTGTGATAAAATCTGTCAAAAAAGACACAAAACTCCGCTCTCCATAAAAGTATTGCCAGCAATACAGGTGCCATACAATATGCAGCCTTACGCATTCTCCATTTTTCAATCAGGAGAGCAAGCAGATAACAGTAAATTAATGCAGGAAGAAACCATAAATGTGCTCTTACCGGAGAAGTACTGTTGTACACGAAAAATTCCTTCAGATGCTCTGTACTCACAAGCCCTTTTATCCATGTCCATACTCTCTCCCCATTCCAGGCTTTCATAAAACATTCCCAGATAAAATAAAACACAACTGAAACTGCAAAAAGCTTCATGATATGCAGGATTTTAGACAATATTCTTTTTGAGGCATTGCAATTTTGATAATAACAGAAATACCCGGATACCATAAAGAAAAACGGCACCGCACATCTTGCCAGTACTTTTACAAGCTGCCCGGCCTGTCCCGGAAAGCTTACATGGATGCATACCACCAGGCACGCAGCAATGGCCTTTACAGCATCCAGACTTTTATTTCGCATTTGATTTCTCACCCACCTTTTTCTGTTGTTTCATCTATAGCAGCAGAATAATCCGTAAAAATATCTAACCTGACATCATTTCAGTCAGACAGATAAAATCATCCGCTTCGCTGCTATAATATATCAAAGCGAACCACACATGTCAAACCTCAGGCAGATACAGAAGTCATCAGCCAGCTTCGGTCCACCCTTGCAAGGAGCCTGGCATTATGATAGGCCATTCTGAGAGTCAGGCAGGTACGCCCCAGATATTTGCTTCCGTCCGAAGTTTTCATACACGCCAGTGCAAGGTCGGGTTTTCCCGGATGGCGGAGACAGATTGGGAGCAGCAGTTGAATTGAGTGATTATAATACTGTGGAATTGCCGTTCTGTAATCTGCCTCAAGCATTCTTTTTGTCTGTTTCAACGCGCCGTCAAACAGCTGCATTTTCATGCTGCTGTCACGTACTTCCTTTGGAAGACGGGCAGCATTTTCCTCATCCCCGAAAATATGCTCGTACTGTGGAATTACCGGAAGTTTTGTATCAAACACAAGATCTGACGGATTTTCCACATAGCATGCCTTTTCCGGCAGACAGGTGATTCCTTCTTTTAACAAATAGTATTCTGTATAAAAGCCATCCAGAAACCAGGGCTGCCTGTCCGGGACCAGATTGGGAATAAAATACGCATAAATCGGCTGATAATAGTAATTAAAGAGTCCTGTATTAAATATGGCATAATTCTTTTTCTCCCACACCTTCTGTTCTTCATAAAGGCGTTTAAATGTATGTTCCAGGTATCCTTTCAGAATTCCGTTATCATCTGTATCCGAAAAGCTCCATTTCTCCGGCACCATCCTTGCAAGATTCTGAATCTGCCGATTATAGTCTCCGCAATAAGTAAAATCAAATAAATTAATCATCAGGCTCCTCCTGTCCCTGCACCTTTCATATTGTCATTACTGTTCTCTCTTAATATTTATTGTATTTTGGAAAAAATATGGCAGAACTGCCAGATTATGATTTGTATGAAAATCAGTTTTGATTGTTATTATTTAACATACCATAATTTCTGTCAAAAGACAAGGATTAGCATCCTCCAAAAAGTGTCAAAAATCACCATCTGGCTTATAATTCAAAAGTTACTGTTCACTCCGTTCACAGTAACTTAGCCAAAATTCATTCCAGATTGCCTGCGGCAATGGAATTTTGGCTTGTATGTCTCGGGATTTTGGCATATTTATGCCAAAACACCTCGCGGGATAGTGGTACATTCAGACAGTATATTATCCATCCGGTAATACCTGATGCTTGTAGCCTGCCGGTCAGCTGTGTTATACTCTACACATATCAGCAATACGCAAATGCAGGCTGAACAACTGTTTCTATCCGCATTTGCGGGCAAGACTATTTTTCTTAAAGAAGGTTTTACAATGAAAAAAGACGGCTACTACTCTTCCGGAGAATTTGCACGGATGGCACATGTAACACTCCGCACTATCCGCTATTATGACAAACAGAATATCCTCAAACCCTCCTATGTAACAGAATCCGGCGCACGTTTTTATACAGATGAGGATTTTGCAAGACTTTCCCAGATCCTGCTTCTGAAATATCTGGGTTTCTCCCTGGATGACATACGGGAAATGACCATTGACGACTCAGACTATCATTTTATGGAAAATTCCCTGAACATCCAGCTAAAGCTGGTACGTGACCGTATCGAACAAATGCAGCTGGTGGAAAAGGCAATCCAGGATACCACAGATGCGATCCGCTCCCATCATTCCATAGACTGGAATCAGATGCTTGACCTGATCCACCTGACAGGCATGGAGAAAAGCATGAAAAATCAATACCAGAACGCCTCCAACATTTCCTCACGCATTAATCTGCACAGCCTTTATTCCCAGAATAAACAGGGATGGTTTCCATGGGTTTATGAGCAGTGTCAGATTCATCCGGGGATGCGTATCCTTGAACTTGGATGCGGCGACGGTGTTCTGTGGACACAGAATATTTCCAGCCTCCCCGGTAAAGTTTCCGTTACTCTTTCTGATCTTTCATCCGGAATGCTTCGTGATGCCAGACGTGCTATCGGACGCAAAGACAGCCGTTTTTCCTTCGAGGCATTTGACTGTGCAAGAATTCCTCATGAAGACAGAAGCTTTGATCTGGTCATTGCAAACCATGTGCTTTTTTACTGTGAAGATATCTCTGCTGTATGCAGCGAAATTCAACGTGTGCTCACTCCGGGCGGAAAACTGATCTGCAGTACCTATGGAAAAAAACACATGCAGGAAGTCAGCAGACTGGTCCGGGATTTTGACGACCGGATCGTTCTCTCCGCAGACAAACTCTATGAGCGTTTTGGCAGAGAAAACGGAGCAGATATCCTGGCACCGTATTTTTCCCGTATTTTCTGGGAAAGCTATAAGGACTCTCTTCTTGTCCCCGATGCAGAACCGCTGATTTCCTATATCCTCTCCTGCCATGGAAATCAGAATCAGTATCTTCTGGACAAATACAAAGATTTCCGTGGATTTGTATCGCGAAAGACAAAGGATGGGTTCTTTATTACCAAGGATGCCGGCATTTTTCTTTGTGAAAAATAACCAAAATTTAACTTTTTTGTAAAAAGTACTTGAAGGTGACCTAAGGTCACCTTTTATAATACAATCACCAGAGTCAGGATGATATCGTAACTCAGACTGATAATCCAGAAACCCGTTGATTAGTACCGCAGTCGCCTGATATTTTGCTTATCATTTACAAAGATAACTGACAGAATATCGCTCCGACCGCATACTGCCAAATAACAAAGGAGAATACACATGAAAGGTATTATTTTAGCAGGCGGTTCCGGCACACGCCTTTATCCGCTTACAATGGTAACATCCAAACAGCTTCTGCCAATCTATGATAAACCAATGATCTACTATCCCATGTCTGTACTGATGAACGCAGGAATCCGCGATATCCTGATCATCTCTACTCCGCAGGATACTCCTCGTTTTGAAGAACTTCTTGGTGACGGACATCAGTTCGGTGTCCATCTCACCTATGCAGTACAGCCAAGTCCGGACGGACTTGCTCAGGCATTTATCATCGGCGAAGAATTTATCGGTGATGATACTGTTGCCATGGTTCTCGGCGATAATATCTTCGCAGGACATGGACTGAAGAAAAGACTGAAAGCTGCTGTAAAGAACGCAGAATCCGGCGAGGGTGCAACTGTTTTCGGATACTATGTAGATGATCCGGAGAGATTCGGTATTGTAGAATTTGACCATGAAGGCAAGGCTATCTCAATTGAAGAGAAACCGGAGCACCCGAAGAGCAACTACTGTGTCACAGGTTTATACTTCTATGACAATCGCGTCGTAGAGTATGCAAAAAATCTGAAACCAAGTGCCAGAGGCGAACTTGAGATCACAGATCTGAACCGCATCTATCTGGAAAAGGGCGAATTAAACGTAGAACTTCTCGGACAGGGATTCACATGGCTGGATACAGGTACACACGAGAGCCTTGTGGAAGCCACCAACTTTGTAAAAACAATGGAAAGCCACCAGCACCGCAAAATAGGTTGCCTGGAAGAGATTGCATATCTCAATGGCTGGATTACAAAGGAAGATGTGCTGAAGGTTTATGAAATACTGAAGAAAAATCAGTATGGTCAGTACTTAAAAGACGTTCTGGACGGTAAATATCTGGATGTATTGCACTAACCGAAGCTTTTAGACCTGTACAAGCGAATTCGCAGTCAAGTGAGTGATATATCAAATTTTCAAACAGTTATTTAATATATCACCCGCCATGCAGCAAGGCGGATAATTTTATCTGCCTGACTCTATAACAGAATCTTACAGATATTCATATTATATATTTTTTAAGGAGAATCACTATGAACATTATCGTAACCGGCGGTGCCGGATTTATCGGAAGCAACTTTATTTTTCACATGTTAAAAAAATACCCGGATTACCGCATCATCTGTCTGGACTGTCTGACCTATGCAGGAAACCTTTCCACTCTTGCACCTGTCATGGACAACCCAAATTTCCGTTTCGTAAAAGAAAGCATCACCGACCGCGAAGCAGTTTACAAACTTTTTGAGGAAGAACACCCTGATATGGTTGTAAACTTCGCTGCAGAAAGTCACGTTGACCGCTCCATCGAAAACCCAGAAGTTTTCCTTACCACAAATATTATCGGTACTGCTGTTCTCATGGATGCATGCCGCAAATACGGTATCAAACGTTATCATCAGGTATCTACTGATGAAGTTTACGGAGATCTTCCATTAGACAGACCTGACCTGTTCTTCACAGAGGAAACTCCGATCCACACAAGCAGCCCTTACAGTTCTTCCAAGGCTTCTGCAGACCTTCTGGTGCTGGCTTACCACAGAACCTACGGACTGCCTGTAACCATCAGCCGCTGCTCCAACAACTACGGACCATATCATTTCCCGGAAAAACTGATTCCGTTAATGATCGCCAATGCATTAAATGACAAACCACTTCCGGTATACGGAACAGGCGAAAACGTTCGTGACTGGCTCTATGTAGAAGATCATTGCCGCGCAATCGACCTGATTATCCACAAAGGACGTGTAGGCGAAGTTTATAATGTAGGTGGTCACAACGAAATGACAAACATTGATATCGTTAAGATCATCTGTAAAGAGCTTGGCAAACCGGAAAGTCTGATCACATATGTAGCAGACCGTAAAGGTCATGATATGCGCTATGCTATTGATCCGACCAAAATCCACAACGAACTTGGCTGGTTACCGGAAACAAAATTTGCAGACGGTATCAAGAAGACCATCAAATGGTATCTGGATAACAAAGAATGGTGGGAAACGATCATCTCCGGTGAATACCAGAACTACTATGAAAAAATGTACGCAAACCGCGGGGAGGCATAATTTATGAGAATTTTTGTAACAGGTGTAGGCGGTCAGCTTGGACATGATGTTATGAACGAACTTGCGAAACGCGGCTATGAAGGTGTGGGAAGCGACATTGCTCCTTCCTACAGCGGAATCGCTGATGGCACTGCAGTTACCACAATGCCTTATGTTCAGATGGATATCACTGACAAAGCTTCTGTAGAAAAAGTCATTAAAGAAGCAAATGTTGATGCTGTGATCCACTGTGCTGCATGGACAGCTGTAGATGCTGCCGAAGATGAAGAGAATCAGCCGAAGGTCCGTCTGGTAAATGTAACCGGAACTCAGAATATTGCTGATGTGTGCAAAGAGCTTGACATCAAGATGCTGTATCTGTCCACTGATTATGTATTCGATGGTCAGGGAACCACTCCATGGGAGCCTGACTGCAAGGACTATAAACCATTAAATGTCTATGGACAGACAAAGCTGGACGGTGAACTTGCCGTATCCGGCACAGTTGATAAGTTCTTTATCGTCCGTATTGCATGGGTATTCGGAAAAAACGGCAAGAACTTTATTAAAACCATGATCAACCTCGGAAAAACTCATGATACTCTCTCCGTAGTCAATGACCAGATCGGTACACCTACTTATACCTATGACCTGGCAAGACTTCTGGTAGATATGATCGAAACTGAAAAATACGGTTATTATCATGCAACCAATGAGGGCGGATATATCAGCTGGTATGATTTCACAAAAGAAATCTTCCGTCAGGCCGCTGCCATGGGACACCCGGAATATCTCCCGGAAAACATGACAGTCAACTCCGTCACAACTGCAGAGTATGGCGCTTCCAAAGCAGCCAGACCGTTTAACAGCCGCCTGGATAAGAGCAAACTGACAGCCAATGGTTTCACACCACTCCCCACCTGGCAGGATGCACTTGGACGGTATCTGAAAGAACTGGATTTCTAAATAAAAAAATCCGGCAGGACACCCAAATGACAGGTGTTTTGCCGGTTTTTTTATTCTTCTCTATGCAGTTTTCTTCTTCTGCGCTGTCTGCCATACGCAGCATCCCACGATCAGAAGTATTCCCACAACATCAGTCATCAGTGACGGATCGATCAGCATCAGTCCGCCTGCTGCCATTAAGACACGAACCGGTACAGACATTTTCACTGACAGGAAGCCTTCCAGTGAGGAGGACAATCCAAACACACCGATCAGTGAGGTGATAAAGATCTGAACAACCTTAAGCGGTGTGGTATCGATCAGCAGCATTGCCGGATTGAAGCAGAATACATAAGGTACGATAAATACTGCGATAGCCAGCTTGGAGGCTGTAAATGCAGTCTTCATCGGATTGGCCTTCGCTATGGCTGAACCTGCGTAGGCAGCCAGCGCTACCGGCGGTGTGATATCTGCAACAATACCAAAGTAAAATACAAAGAAATGAGCTGCCAGTGTAGGTACTCCCATACGTACCAGGATCGGAGCACAGGTTGCTGCCATGATACAGTAATTGGCAGTGGTAGGTACACCCATACCAAGTACGATACAGCACAGCATAGTCAGAAGCAGTGCAATGATCAGTTTTCCGTTTGCAACACTGATGATTCCGTTGATCAGGTCATTGGCAAGTCCTGTCATGGTGATGGAACCGGAAATGATGCCTGCAACACCGCAGGCTACTGCTACGGAGATAACACCTCTTCCTCCTGCTTCCAGTGCATCAATACATTTGGTAACACTGATTCTGTTTTCTTTGTCAAAAAGACTTACGATAACAGAAAGAACGATTGCATAGCTGGCAGCCTTCTGCATGGTCATATAGTTTCCGGATACCCAGATTACCAGCATGACCAGTGGTAATAACAGATAGATTTTACGGATCAGAAGCTTAAATACCGGAAGTTTTTCCTTCGGAATTCCGGAAAGTCCTAATTTCTTTGCTTCCAGATGTACAGAAATAAAGATTCCTGTAAAGTACAACAATGCCGGCAGAATCGCCCTGACAATAATGTTGGAGTACGGTACACCCACAAAATCTGCCATAAGGAATGCGGCAGCTCCCATGATCGGAGGCATGATCTGTCCACCTGTGGAAGAAGCAGCTTCTACTGCTCCGGCAAATTCCGGTTTGTAGCCTGTGTCCTTCATCATCGGGATTGTAACAGAACCGGTTGTTACTGTGTTACCTACAGAGGAACCGGATACCATTCCGCAGAGTGCAGAACTGATAACCGCTACCTTTGCCGGTCCACCTGCATATTTTCCTGCAATGCAGTTAGCCAGCTGAATAAAGAAGTTGGAGATTCCTGTTCTCTCCAGAAACGCACCGAAAATAATAAATACCACAATATATTTAGAGCATACATTTACAGGTGTGGAGAAAATACCCTCTTTTGTGTAGAAAAGATTCCGCACCAGGAATTTCACTCTTCCCAAAAATGCCGGATTGGTAAGCCCTACAGCCAGTGCATAGATCAGGAAAAAACCTGCCACAAACAGGATCGGCAGGCCCACGCATCGTCTGGTAAGCTCGATCAGTGCAGCAATACCGATAATACCGATCACAATCTGATAAGGGGCAAATCTGGTACCCTGATTGATGATCTGATTTGCAGAAAAAGTAAAATACAGAAAAGCACCTGTGCCTGCGATCATAAAAATAATATCGCCAATCGGCATGTAGTTTTCTCTGATATCTCCTTTTTTCGCCGGATAGGTAAGAAATCCGATAAGAATGATGAGCCCCAGAAAAGAAGTCAGTCGGATTTCCTCCAGGAAGGTTGCAAATAAGGTAACATAAATACACCACAGAGAAAAGGCAACCAGCAGGCCGCGTACAGCCAACTTATATTTGCCGGTCCACACACGAATATTGGATTCGCGGTCATATTTCTTCATTACTGCATCTACATCTGCTGTGCTCATGTTCTCAGAACCAGCCTGCCCTTCCGGGGATGTGTTTGCTTTTTTTATCTTATTGTCTTTCATCCTGACTATTCCCCTTTCGTATCCACTGTAATTCCATGCTCTGCATAATAACGTGCCGCACCCTTATGGAAAGGAATGGTCATACCGGAAGTAGCGTTTTCCAGAGAAAGTTCCGCCCCCTTGGCATTCTCAGCAGAAATATCGTCTGCATGGTCAAAAATTGCCGCAGTCATATCATAAACTGTATCCTCATCCAGAGATTCGGATACTACGATCGTCGCCTTGACTGTGATGGTTTCTACAGGCTCATCCTGTCCCGGATAGGTTCCTGCCGGAATCTGGTAGGATGTATAATATGGACAGTCACTCAGGATCGAATCCCTGATCGCGCCATCAATATTGATCATATAGACACCATTGGTAGTTGCAAGCTCTGTGATAGCTGTTGTAGGTGCACCTGCAACAATAAACGCAGCATCAATTTTTCCATCCTTCAAAGATTCCTTGCTGTCCTCAAAAGACAGATACTGGGGATGGATATCATCCAGGGTAATGCCGCCTGCATTTAAAACATCCAGAGCATTGAAATATACACCGGAGTTTGCCGCACCGATAGATACGCTCTTGCCCTTCAGATCTTCCACTGTCTTAATGTCAGGGTCCATGGTAAACAGCTGGACAGTCTCTGCATACAGGCCGCCCAGAGTCCTGAAATCATGGGTTGCACCGTCCTGTTCAAATGCTCTTACGCCCTCCCATGCATAGGCCATTACATCTGACTGGACAAATCCAAGCTGGAAATCTCCGTCCTGTACTGACTGCAGGTTCGCTTTGGAACCACCTGTAGAAACTGCTGTAACCTTTACATTTGTATTATTGGTAATATACTGGGCCAGTACACCACCGTAGGAATAATACGTTCCCGCCGTACCGCCGGTACCGAACGTCAGACGTTCTTTACTTTGTCCGCAGCCGCTCAGAAGGCTGACTGCAAGTGCAAGAGTCAAAACAAGGCCAACAATCCTGCCAGCTTTTCTCCTGCCTCTGAAAAGCTCTTTGTTTCTCATAAATCCATCTCCTTCAGGTACATAATACTTTGAATTATAACATATTTTTTCAAAAAATGATAATCTTTATTGAATAATCTTACAAAAAACGTTACAATAAAGGAAAAACGTGGATAACAAAATAAATAACAACCCAATGGAGGTATCTATTATGTCCGAAAGAAAATACCCTGTCATCACAATCAGCCGGGAGTTTGGTGCCGGGGGACACAGTATTGCAAGAGTAGTTTCAGAAAGGCTTGGTATCCCATATTACGATCGGGATTTTGCAAAACAGGCTGCTGCCAGAAGCGGATATTCCCAGGAGGATATTGATCGTGAGGGTGAAAATCTGAGCCGCAGCGCCAGACTTCTGGACAACATTCTGAATAACTCTGCAGGTTATTTCAGTTCCCATGATGCTATTTACCAGGCTCAGAAAGAGCTGATCCTTCAGTTCGCAGCAGAACAGGATTGTATTATTATCGGCCGCTGTTCCAATCTTATCCTGCGAAATGCCGGTATTCCCAGTCTGGATATTTTCCTTCATGCAGATGTGAATCTCCGCACAGAACATATTCAGAAATTAGGCTTAAACGGAAAGGAAGATCCCAGGAAATATCTCACCAAAATGGACAACCTGCGTGAAACCTATTTCAAAACCTATACAAAACATGAGCTTGGCACTTATCACGATTATGACCTGTGTCTGGATACCGGAACCCTTGGATACGATAACTGTATTGAGATTATCACTTCACTTGCAAAACAGCAGGGGTTGAATCTGAAGCATCAGTAGAAGGACCGCTGCAAGCTGTAAAACAGCAACAAGGCTGTGGCAGTCAGAAAATCTGTGCCACAGCCTCTTTACTTCAGTCCTTTTAATAGTTGTTTCTAAATTTCTTTTATTTTACAAACTCATCCAGAGAACGGATCTGGATTCCTTCTTTTGCAAAAGCCTCTCTGATTTTTTCCACAAACGCCAGAGCCTTGGCTCCGTCTCCATGAACGCAGACAGAATCTGCCTGAATATCAATATCTTTTCCTGTAATTGCAGTAATCTTTTTCTCTTTGACCATACGGATCACCCTGACAATAGCCTCATTTTCATCAGTGATCACAGCACCTTCTTTACGTCTGTTTACCAGAGTACCATCTTCTTCATAGGCGCGGTCTGCAAAAACCTCCATAGCTGTACGCAGGCCCATATCCTGAGCAGCCTTTGCCAGCTGTCCGCCGGAAAGAGCAAGTACGATCAGACTGCTGTCAAATTCTTTGATTGCCTCACAGATCGCAGTAGAAAGGGCATAGTCCTCTGCAGCCATATTATATAAGGCTCCATGAGGCTTTACATGCTGCATTTTTACACCGGTTACTCTGCAGAATGCATCCAGTGCACCCAGCTGATAAAGCACATATGCTTTTGCCTCTGCAGGGGAAACACTCAAATTTCTTCTTCCGAAGCCCATCAGATCAGGAAAACCCGGATGTGCTCCTATACGAATTCCCGCTTCCTTTGCCATTGCCAGCGTATTTCCCATAACTATCGGATCTGAAGCATGATAACCGCAGGCTACATTTGCAGAGGAGATTAGCGGAATGACCTTATCATCATTACCGATTTTATAGTTTCCAAAACTTTCTCCCAGATCACTGTTTAAATCTACTGTATACATTTACCTTACCTCTTTTCTATTTATTTCCCAGAGCGTGTTTGAAAAATCACTCCCTCAATCCGTATACAGGATCCTTACCTACAATCTTATCCCTTAATTTTCAGTACATTCTCAATAAATCCCGTATCTGCCTTTCCGTCGCAGAATACCTGATTCTTCATAATCTGATACTGGAAATCAAGGTTTGTCTCCACACCCATGACCACCATCTCATCCAGCGCAGAGCGCATTTTCTGCAGGGCAGCCTCTCTGTCAGGTGCATGAACGATTACCTTCGCAATCATGGAATCATACTCTGACGGAATCTTGTAGCCTGTATAAAGGGCAGTATCCACCCGGACTCCGTTGCCTGCCGGAAGATGCATATGCTGTACTACTCCGGGACTTGGCATGAAATTTTTCTCAGGAATCTCTGCGTTGATACGGCATTCAATAGCATGTCCTTTAATCCGGATATCTTCCTGTTTAAAGCTTAACTCCTCTCCCATAGCCACACGAATCTGCTCAATGATCAGATCTGTGCCTGTAACCATCTCTGTTACTCCATGCTCCACCTGGATTCTGGTATTCATTTCCATGAAATAGAAGTTGCCTTTGGGGTCTACGATAAATTCAATCGTTCCTGCATTGGTATAACCTACTGTTTTCGCAGCAAGAACTGCATATTCATTCATTTTCCTGCGGGTTTCTTCATCAATGGCAGGGGAAGGGGATTCCTCGATCAGCTTCTGATGATTTCTCTGTACCGAACAGTCACGTTCTCCCAGTGCCACCACATTTCCATGACTGTCTGCCATAATCTGGATCTCCACGTGGCGGGGATTTTCTACAAAACGTTCAATGTACATGGTATCATCCCCAAAAGCATTGGCTGATTCTCTCTGTGCCATATTAAACTGAAATTCAAATTCATCCTCATTGGCAGCCACACGCATTCCCTTGCCACCACCGCCTGAGGAAGCCTTGATCATAACCGGATATCCAATCTCTTCAGCCAGTTTTTTACCTGTTTCTGCATCGTATACAGGTTCCTTTGTTCCCGGTACAACCGGTACACCGGCATCCATCATGGTTTTACGGGCATGGGATTTATTTCCCATCTTATCGATCACATCCGCATCCGGTCCGATAAAGGTAATTCCGTTTTCTTTGCATTTGCGGACAAACTCACTGTTTTCTGAAAGAAAGCCAAAACCGGGATGGATAGCATCTGCTCCCATATTTTCTGCTGCAGCAATGATCCGGTCCATGTTCAGGTAGCTGTTTCTGGCAGGACCTTCTCCGATACAGATACGCTGGTCTGCCAGCTGTACATGAAGGCTCTTAGCATCTTCTTTTGAATAAACAGCTACACTTCGGATCCCCAGATTCCTGCAGGCACGTATGATCCGAACTGCAATCTCCCCACGGTTGGCGATCAAAATTTTATTAAACAATATGAAAGCCTCCTTATCCTACAGTCTCTTAACACGGAACAGAGGCTGTCCATATTCTACTTTCTGTTCATTACTTACCAGAACTGCTTCAATCTCACAGTCATAGTCACTCTGAATCTCATTCATAAGCTTCATGGCTTCCAGAATACACACTGTCTGTCCTGCTTTTACCTGATCTCCCACCTTTACAAAAGCAGGTACATCCGGAGCAGCTGCAGAATAGAAGGTTCCTACGATAGGAGAAGTGATAAACAGACTTTCCTCCTCTTCTTCCTCTGCTTTTTCCACAATTGTATTCACAGGTGCAGATGCAGCCACAGGAACTCCCGCTGCAACTACAGGAGGATGATCCAGCTTGCTCATTGTAATCTTTACATCCTTGTCCTTATATGTGAATTCATTAAGGGATGAATCCTCAATAATCTTTACCAGTCCTTCAATCTTCTCTAAATCCATCGAACATTATCCTTTCTGTCTATTTTATATTATTTTTTACGGTTATTCTTCAAACAGCTTGCGCAGTCTCTTTGCCACCAGACGGCAATCCAGAACCTCTTTACATGGCTGATGAATGATCTTTCTCAGTCCGTCAAGTTCTTTCATTTCCTCAACATAAAGAGCCTGAGCCTCCTGTACGGTAATTGCCTTGAAATGTATCTTATCATCTGTTTTTCTCTGTACCAGCTTGGGAATATCCACAGATGCCACTGTGGCAATTTTCCCATAACCGCCCGTTGTCTGACGGTCAGCCAGCAGAATGATAGGTTTACCATGGGAAGGTACCTGTATAGCCCCAAATGCGATTCCGTCGGAAATAATATCCGAAGTCTTCTTAGGAGCAATAAACGGTCCCTCCAGCCTGCAGCCCATACGGTCAAATTCATTTGTCACTGTATACTCACTGCCCAGGAAAGTCTGGATGCCCTGTTTGCTGAACATACCATCCTGCGGTCCCATTACTACCCGCAGTGTTGCTTCTGTCTGATCAAACTCATCCATATCAAGCTTTCGGGAAAGGAAAAACGGCAGATAACGTCTCTTAATACGAAATCCGATATAATCGTCCGCTTCCAGTTTTCTTCCCTTAAATCCGCCCAGACCACTCTTTAAATTGGTGCATCGGCTTCCCATCACTACCGGAATATCCAGATAACTGGAAAAAGCAATATAACCTCTGCTTCCCGTTCTGGCGCTTCCAAATTTCAGTACATCTCCCTTATTCATATACAGGGCTGTATACATGGGAGCCGGCTCTCCATTAATGGTTGGCTGAAAATCTCCGCCTGTGATTGCAATGATAGTAGCTGATGTAAATTCAAGGGTTGGGCCTATCAGCGTTATCTCCAATACTGCCTCATTCTCCGGATTATCCAGAAGAAGATTGGCTATTTTGAATGAACGGACATCCATGACTCCTGCCACACTGAATCCCTGACTCTGATATCCATAACGCCCCAGATCCTGAACCGTTGTCATCATTCCGCCTTTTAATATACGAATTCCCATTTTATGCCTCCTCATGAACGGTGCACTGGTATTCGCCACGTTCTACTAATTCTCTGATCCGTTTGTACTCATCTTCATCGATCGGTACAAAACGGATATAATCTCCTGCCTCTACCAGAATCGGGATTTCACGGTCCGGATCATAGGTTTTTACAGGTGTCATTCCCATCAGCTGCCATCCTCCCGGAGAATCCAGAGGATAAATCCCTGTCTGGGAACCACCGATTCCCACACTTCCTGCATTGATCTTGATTCTGGGATTTGCAAGACGGGGTGTATGGATCCTTTCATCCAGCCCGCCCAGATAACAAAAGCCCGGAAGAAAACCAAGCATATAGATCAGGTAATCTCTGGAAGAATGAATCTTTATTACTTCCTCTACGGAAAGTCCGGCATGTTCTGCAATATTCTCAATATCCGGACCATATTCTCCTCCATAGCATACAGGAATCTCATAAACTTTTCTGCATCCTTCACCTGCTGTAACTTCCATCTTTAACAGAATTTCCAGTCTTTTTTTCAGGTCATCGTAGGAAATCACACGCGGGTCATAATTAACCAGCAAAGAACAGAACGCAGGGATCATATCTACAACTCCCTCTATATGCTGTTCTTTCATAAGCTGTACAGTGGCAGTGATCTTCCGGTTGATCTCCGGACTGATCTCTTTGCCAAATTCAACCAGAACAGAAGAATCACCTTCTGTTAAAATTCTAATGTCCGGCATAATCTGCTCCTCTTTTCTTAATCTTTTCGCCATGTCTTTTTATCTGCTTCTTTCTGCATCACATGGCTGTTAATGAACCAAAAAGGTGTAACCTGGACGATCACACCTTTTTGACATACTCTCCAGTCTGAAAACCGGATACATTTTCCTCAATTATAACAATGTACCGATCTTAGATACAAATGTAGTCACACCGAGGTATGCTGTAAGAATTACCACGATCACTCCAAGAATGGTAAGTACTACCGTATGATGATAATTCTCTCCCATAATAGATTTCTTATGTGCAGCGATCAGACAGATTGCCAGGGTGATCGGAAGGATCAGACCATTCACAGCACCTGCAAGTACAAGAAGTACTGCCGGATTTCCAAGGATAAACATAATAGCTGTAGAAATAATGATAAATCCGATGATCACTTTATTTTCATTTTCCTCGATAGACTTGCTGAAAGTCTTCAGGAAGGAAACTGAAGTATAAGCTGCACCGATAATGGATGTGATTGCTGCGCACAGAAGAACCAGACCTGCAAAACGGTATCCGATTTCACCAGCCCCCTGCTTGAAAGCGTCTGCTGCAGGATTTGCAGCATCCAGTGTTACGCCCTTGACAACAACGCCCAGAACAGCCAGAAACAGGAAAATACGAACAATCGTAGCAATGATCATACCCATAACAGAACTCTTGTTGATCTCTTTCAGGTTCTTCTCGCCTGTAATTCCTGCATCAATCAGACGATGTGCGCCGGAGAAAGTGATATATCCTCCAACAGTACCTCCCAAAAGTGTAAGGATTGCAGGAATCAGATTTGTGGCACCGGCTTCCGGTACAAATGTATTCTTCAATGCACTTCCTACCGGTGGTTTTACCACAATGATCACAACAAAGATTACGATAATCATAATGGCACCCAGTACCTTGGTAATAGTATCCATGGCACTTTTGGCATTTTTCAGCACAAATACCAGGATTGCCAAAAGACCTGCCAGTATGTAACCAACTTTGGTAGGTATTCCAAGCAATGTGTTAAAACCAAGTGCTCCGCCACCTACGTTTCCGATATTAAATACCAGACCACCGAATACGATCAGTATCGATACCAGATATCCCAGTCCCGGAAGTACCTTATTGGAAACATCCTGACCACGAAGTCCGGTCACACAAAGCACACGCCAGATATTCAGCTGTGCAATGGCTGCAAGGATTACGGAAACCAGGATAACAAATCCAAAACTTTCCTGATACTGTCCGGTAAACGTTGCTGTCTGTGTCAGGAATCCTGGTCCGATTGCAGATGTGGCCATCAGAAACGCTGCGCCAAGTAAGGCTCCGCCACTCTTTTTCTTTTCGCTCATTTTTATTGCCTCCTTTTCATGTTATTATCGCACATTATACTAAAAAATGAATATTTACACAAGCAAAAATTATTTTGATAACTTTTGATGTCGAATTTTTGTTACTGTTCACTGGTAATATCCCGCGAGGTGTTTTTTGTGAGCGAAGGTCACAGAAAACCCGAGACATACCGCGCGAATTTATGCGATTAGCATAAATTAAGTTTGCGAAGCAAACGATACTCCTTGGGCATTGCACAAGGAGGTTCATATTTCCTGCATCGCGAAGCGTGTTGCTGAGAACGGAGTGAACAGTAACGAATTTTTATAATCTGTATTTTGTAATAAAAAACAGCAAAGGAGTACCCGGATTCCCATCCGATACAGCTCCTTTGCTGTTTTTTCAGTTAAAATGTAAATTTATCCGCAAAATATGCATCCAGTTCATCAATCTTCACACGAACCTGCTCCATAGTATCACGGTCGCGGATTGTAACTGCTCCGTCGTTTTCGGACTCAAAGTCATAAGTTACACAGAACGGAGTACCGATCTCATCCTGTCTTCTGTAACGTTTACCAATGTTTCCACGATCATCATATTCACAGTTATATTTCTTGCTTAACTGCTGATAAATCTTCTCTGCACCCTCATTAAGCTTCTTGGAAAGAGGAAGCACACCGATCTTAACAGGTGCAAGTGCCGGATGGAAATGAAGGACAGTACGAACGTCATTCTTCTCTGCATCCAGAACTTCCTCATCATATGCGCTGCACAGGAATGCAAGTACCACACGGTCAGCTCCAAGTGACGGCTCGATTACATACGGAATGTATTTCTGTTTCTTCTCATCGTCAAAGTATGTCAGATCCTGTCCTGATACGTTCTGATGCTGTGTCAGGTCATAGTCTGTTCTGTCAGCGATTCCCCAAAGCTCGCCCCATCCGAATGGGAACAGGAACTCTACGTCAGTAGTAGCTTTGCTGTAGAAGCTTAACTCTTCTGCATCATGGTCACGATAACGAACTTCTTCATCCTTCAATCCAAGAGAATGTAACCAGTTCAGGCAGAAGTTCTTCCAGTATGCAAACCACTCAAGGTCTGTATCCGGCTCACAAAAGAATTCAAGTTCCATCTGCTCGAACTCACGTGTACGGAATGTGAAGTTACCCGGTGTGATCTCGTTACGGAAAGATTTACCAATCTGACCGATACCAAACGGAATCTTCTTACGGGATGTTCTCTGAACATTCTTAAAGTTTACGAAAATACCCTGAGCTGTCTCAGGTCTTAAATATACAGTATTCTTGGCATCCTCTGTAACACCCTGGAATGTTTTGAACATCAGGTTGAACTGACGGATATCTGTAAAGTTATGTTTGCCGCATGTAGGGCATGGTACATTGTGATCTTTAATGAAGTTCATCATTTCTTCCTGAGACCATCCATCTACAGAGCTCTCCAGTTCAATTCCGTTCTCCTGGCTGAAATCCTCAATGATCTTGTCTGCGCGGAAACGCTCATGACATTCCTTACAGTCCATCAGCGGGTCAGAGAAGCTTCCCAGATGTCCGGATGCAACCCATGTCTGCGGGTTCATCAGAATTGCACAGTCAACACCTACATTGTATGGGGATTCCTGAATAAATTTCTGCCACCATGCACGTTTTACGTTATTCTTTAATTCTACACCAAGATTACCGTAATCCCATGTGTTTGCAAGACCACCATAGATTTCGGAACCCGGGTAAACAAATCCTCTTGCCTTTGCCAGCGCAATGATTTTGTCCATTGTTTTTTCCATGACTATTCTCCTCGTTCTTTTTATAAAATGCGTGTAACTGTTCATATCCGTCAGGCAATTTGGTTCACAATCCATTCCGCTATTTGATTAACGTAATAAACAGCTACAATTAACGTTATTATAACTGTATCTGATTTCTTTTTCAAGGTATCTCAGCTCATTATTTCCAGAATTTCCAGACTTTTGAACCGTTTTTCAGTGTTCGCAGCAATATAGGTATGGATATGACGTTCCAGTTCATGGAGTACTTCTTCTGTAACAGTAAATGTATAAAGCTTCCCAAGAGAAGCAGTTACTATGTACTGCATGGCATATAATGCAGGTGCTGAGATTCTCTTTGCATCATTTACATGTCCCAGACAGGCTTTATCCAGAATACCATGATTCTGCTGAGAAAAGAAAAGCTCTTCTCCCTCCACAGGCTGTCTTTCGCAGCACACACAATGAAACAGTGAAGGACACAATCCCTGTGCAGCCATCATACGAAGTTCAAAAATACACCTCACCAGCCTGTTATCAATATTCGGGTTCAGAAGTGCCTTCACTGTCACATACAGAAGGTTCATAGATTCTTTCTCGTCAATCCCCTCCTGTCCGAAATAATCTGCCAGTTCCAGAAAATAATATCCATAGTAGATTCCAGGCTGTTCGCCTGCCAGTTCCACAAAATGATGACTGATGGATACCTGATTCAGATTATAACTGGAACGCCCCTCATAAAGGGCAAAGGTTCCAAACACAAAAGGATTGGCAGCCGCCAGAAACTGGCTGTTTGGGCGGCGGGCTCCTTTTGCAAACGCGGAAATCTTGCCTCTTTCTCTGGTGAGAAGGACGATCCGCTTGTCATATTCTCCCACAGGCATGGCAGAGAGCACTACTCCCTGCACAGTTATCAAATCACTCATTCTCTCTGTTTCCTGACTGTCTTTTTATTTAGATTTCCTTCTTATCGTAACCAAAGTTCTTGATAAGGAAATCACTGTCTCTCCAGTCTTTCTTTACTTTTACCCAAAGCTTCAGATTCACTTTTGATTCCAGCATACGCTCAATCTCATATCTTGCATTACTTCCGATTTTCTTTAACATCGCACCCTGTTTGCCGATGATAATTCCTTTGTGAGACTCTCTTTCACAGATAATTGTCGCATCAATATCCACGATTGGATTTTTTCCCGGACGTGTTTTCATCCGGTCAATGGCAACTGCGATTCCATGCGGAATTTCCGCATCCAGTGCATGAAGTGCTTTCTCGCGGATGATCTCAGCCACGATCTGACGCTGAGGCTGATCAGTAACTGTATCTTCGTCATAAAACATAGGACCGTAAGGCAGATATTTCAGGATACAACCGATAATATCCTGTGTATTCTGTCCACGCAGTGCGGAGCATGGGATAATCTCTGCGAAATCGCATACTTTTCGGTAGGTGTCAATGGCAGGAAGGATTTCTTCCTTTGATACAGTATCAATTTTGTTGATGATCAGGATTACCGGCACTCCGATTCCCTGAAGCTGTTCTGCAATATGACGCTCTCCTGCCCCGATAAAGGTACTTGGCTCTACCAGCCACATAATGGCATCTACCTCTTTTAAAGTTCGCTCTGCCACCTGGACCATATATTCTCCCAGCTTATTCTTTGCCTTGTGGATACCGGGAGTATCGAGAAATACGATCTGACCTTCGTCACAGGTATAAACGGTCTGGATACGGTTTCTGGTTGTCTGTGGTTTCTTGGATGTGATAGCGATCTTCTGTCCGATGAGATGATTCATCAGAGTGGATTTACCTACGTTTGGACGTCCAATAATCGCTACAAATCCGGATTTAAAATTTTCGTTCATTCTGTTCTTTCCTTTTTTAACAATTGATCAGTGGTTTCACTTCCATCAGTACATCAGAGGCCTCAGCCACCTTGCTCTCGCTTCCCACCACACATATCTGATCTGCTGCCAGAACTGCCTCTATGATCTCGGCCAGTGCATGGATATCTTCTGCAGACGCATTCAGAATCTGATCACGTTCTTTCTGGAGCATCTCCTCTGTCACACCGCAGAAATATGCTGTCTTGGAAACAGAACCTTTCATCTGAGGTGTCCTGGGAACATCCTTTCCGCTGATGGTACCAATGATATATTTTGTCATCTCGCGCTCATCTGCCTGAAAATTGCGGATATAATCCGGAATCCCCTTATATACATCCAGTGTACGTTTCAGATGAGGATCGCGATAAGATACCAGATAGCTCTCACCATTCCTCTTAAATCCGCTCATACATCCATATGCACCGCCCTTTACGCGCAGATTCATCCACAGATAATCATAACTTAAGATAACCTTCAGAATTTCCAGTGCACCTGTATATTCCAGGCCTTTTTTCTTAAAGTTACCGGTCTGAGCCACATACTGGACCTGTCCGGAAGTCTTAAATCCCTCATTCTTCTTTGTGCAGGTCAGCTTCTCTTCCGATTTCTCCACCGGCTCTGTGCCAAGTCCTGCCTTTACAGCTCCCGCCAGTTTCTGAACTGTCTCCAGGGACTCTCTCTCACCTGTATAACTGATCATAAAGTTCTCCGGACGGAGAATTTTTTTCATCAGTTTGCAAAGCTCTTCTACAGTTTCCTCTTTTCGCTGTTCAAAATCTTTTTCCAGTTTCTCGATAAACTGATAATATCCGATTCCCGCCATCTCATCCTGAAATGCAGCCATCGGAGAAGAATATGCAGCTGCTCTGAGTACAGCAGTGGAATGTCCGGCACCTGTCAGGTTTACCTGTGCCCTGGACTTCACAGATGCAACAATCTCATAGAGACGCTTGGTATCCTCCAGTTTCGAGCTGTTCAGGATCTCCCCGATCATTTTGAAAAGGAAATCCATTTTCGTATAAAGTGCCTTACCTCTTACAGAGAACATAGCCTGAAACTCTTCTGTAGAATCAGCTCTGTCAAAAACCTCTACCCCACAGTTGATACCGCCTGTATTGGCATTGATTTCATTGAACAGTTCTCCGTATGTGTAATTCTCTGTATCCACATAACCCAGTACGGATTTCAAAAGTCCCAGATAAGGAATCTGCTCAGGCGCAATACTGTCAGTCTTAAACATCAGGTCTACGTAACCGATGCCATTTGTGCATACGTCATGGTAAAGGAACAGACTGTCATCTACCGTTAATTCTTCATTTATGATCTTTGCAGCTTCTCTTTTAATATCACTTCTCTTTAACATCGGAATGCACTCCAGTGCTTTTGGATCTTCGCCGGCTTCCTGATATGCTTCCAGTGCTTTCGTCTTCTCAACCATTGCATCCAGCTGTTCTTCAGAAAGACTGCTTCTGTATGCTTCCAGCTTCTCCTCCAGCTCTTTCTCACGCTGGGCTGCCAGACCTTTCTTCGGCACAAGAGTCATGATGCATCCATGTGGATTCTCAAGAAGATATTTACGGATCAGTTCTTCAAAATATCCTTCGTTTACTGCCTTTTTCAGTTTTTCAAAAACTGTAAGCTGCTGTACCTGTGCAAAGGGATTTCCTTTTTCATACAGCCAGTCTCCCAGAATATCCAGACTGTACATCAGTCCTTTCGGATAAGAGGAAAAATCAGCTTCACGATAGCGGAATTCAAAGTAATTGATTCCTGCCTCTACAGCTTTCCTGTCAATTCCATTCTTAACAATATCTCCCAGTACCTGTCTGATCACAGATACGAATTCTTCTTTTCTGTCCGGATTGGAACCTTTTGCAATTACTGTAAAATATGGCTGGAGAATACCATCATCATAAGATCCATAGACATCCTTGCCCGCTTTTACATCCAGAAGTGCCTGCTTTAACGGTGCTCCCGGTGCGCTTAACAGTGCGTAATCCAATACCTCAAATGCCATCGCCATCTGACTGTCCGCAGCATTTCCCACAACCATGTTATAAGAAAGATAGGTATTGTCCTCTTCTCCCTCATTCTCAGCAACCGGATACTCAAGAGTCACATCCCGGCATGCTCCGAATGCTTTCTGTTCCTGAATAACAGAATCCACATCCAGATAATCAAAATGCGACAGATAATGCTCATCCAGGAATGCCAGTTTCTCTTCCATATCCATATTTCCATACAGATAAATATAGCTGTTGGATGGATGGTAATAAGTTCTGTGGAAATTCAGGAAATTCTCATAGGTAAGATCCGGAATATTTTTCGGATCACCGCCTGATTCACATCCATAAGTGGTATCAGGGAAAAGGTGATTCATAATCTCCCGTTCCAGAACTTCATCCGGTGAGGAGAAAGCACCTTTCATCTCATTATATACAACACCGTTATATTTCAGCGGTCCTTCCTTCTGTTCCAGATGATAGTTCCAGCCTTCCTGACGGAAAATCTCTTCTCTTTTATAGATATTCGGATAAAATACCGCATCCAGATAAACATGCATCAGATTCTGAAAATCCTTATCATTGCAGCTGGCTACAGGATAGCAGGTTTTATCCGGATAAGTCATAGCATTCAGGAACGTATTCAGAGAACCCTTTACCAGTTCTACGAAAGGATCCTTTAATGGAAATTCCCTTGAACCGCAGAGTACACTGTGCTCCAGGATATGTGCCACACCTGTGCTGTCCTTAGGCGGTGTGCGGAATGCGATATTAAATACTTTATTCTCATCATCATTCTCGATCAGCATAACTCTTGCACCTGTTTTCTTATGGCGCAGAAGCCAGCCTGTGGAATGGATATCTGTCAGGTTTTCTTCTGTTACAACTTCATAAGCTGTCAAATTTGCTTTGTTCATGTATGCCTCCAGTAATTTTTTTTGGCTTTTCTTTATAATCCGCCTTCTCCCGGAAAATGAGCTTCGTAAGCTTCCCTTGCTGCCTTTGTTATCATTTCCAGTTCTTCCTGCATATTGATTTCTTCCGGAAACACAATGGCAGTGGTATAGACATCTTTCTGAAGCTTACTCTTCGCACTTTTCTCACTGATAGGAACAATTCCGCACAGGGTAGTATTATACGTCTTGTCCTTCTCACAAAGTTCCATATAAGTCTTAACCATATGGCAGCATTCTCTGTAAAGCAGTTCCCTGTGAAGTTCGCTCTTTTCCTGCATTTCCCTGAATTTCAGTCTGGCAAGGTTTTTCTCGATTTCTTTTCTGGCTCTCTTTAAACCAAACAGCTTTCCCGCTGTATCCTTGCTGTATTCCATTGCCATCCAAAGCGCCAGATACCCATCAGCACGTGTACCGGAACCTGCCTCTGAAGGTTCTCCATAACGCAGTTCCCACAGTTCCTTACGGACAGCATTTGCCTCCTCATCTTCGCCTGCAGCAATAGACTGGTCAAGAAACATCTTTCTTTTCATCGGATCATGCTCTCTGTAATAAAGAGCAATTATTGGTGTGTCTGTCATATATTTATCCTTTCCGGTTACTTTATCTGTAACTGTTTGCTACCTTTATCTTACAATCCCAAAATTTACTTTCATGGCTCTTCATAGGTAAGCTCTGTTTCTGCCAGAGACAGCGCCTCTTCAATAACCTGATCCATATCCATGTAGCGATACATGCCGAGTCTTCCGCCAAAGATCACATTCTTCTCTTCCAGTGCGCGACGTTCATATTTGTCAAACAGTTCACTGTTCTTCGGGTCATTGACCGGATAGTACGGCTCTTTGCCTTTCTCCCATGCTGCCGGATATTCTCTGGTGATCACAGTCTTTGGCTGTGTACCAAATTCAAAATGTTTATGCTCGATGATCCTTGTATACGGAACTTCATAATCTGTATAATTGACAACCGCATTGCCCTGATAATTTCCCATATCCAGCACTTCTGTCTCAAATTTCAGTGATCTGTATTCCAGTTCTCCGTAACAATAGTCATAAAATTCATCGATCATACCTGTAAAGAGTACTTTGTCTGCCTGTGCAGTCAGTTCTTCTCTGTTTGCAAAGAAATCTGTATTCAGACATACCTGTACACCCTCCAGAAGTTTCTTCACAATACGTGTATATCCACCTTTGGGGATTCCCTGATAAGGATCTTTGAAATAGTTATTATCATAAGTATAACGCAAAGGCAGTCTTTTTATGATAAATGCCGGCAGATCTTTACACTCCCTGCCCCACTGCTTCCTTGTATATCCCTCTACCAGTTTCTCATATACGTCCTGTCCAACCAGTGCAAGCGCCTGTTCCTCCAGGTTCTTCGGATGGGTAATGTGCATTCTTGCGATCTGTTCCTGTATCTTCGCTTTTGCCTCTGCAGGAGTACGTACTCCCCAGAGCTGATGGAAGGTATTCATATTAAACGGCAGATTATATAACTCATCCTTATAGACTGCGATCGGTGAATTTACAAAATGATTAAATTCTGCAAACTGATTGATATAATCCCACACCTGTTTTCTGGAAGTATGGAAAATATGTGCACCGTATCTGTGTACCTGGATCCCCTCTACTTCTTCTGTGTAAATATTACCGCCGATATGACCTCTCTTATCGATCACAAGGCATGTTTTCCCCCGTCTTGTGGCCTCATGTGCAAATACTGCACCAAAAAGGCCGGCTCCTACTATCAGATAATCATATTTCTTCATGTGCGACACCTTCTTCTTGTAATAATCAAGCGGATAAAATCATCCGCTTCGCTACGCAGCTCTACACCGAATAACTGCTCCGCAGTTTATCAGGTTAAAAAAGCAGTAACGCTTTTTTTGCGCTACTGCCATTATAACAAATTCATCCGAAAATGGATAGTCTTTCTATTCTATTATTTTCCTGTCACTTTATCAAACACATCTGTGATTTCTTTGGATGGTGCTTTTGTAGCCAGACTGAAGATAATAATCATCGCAAGGCTGACAGCAAAACCTACAGCCAGAGAATAAAGTCCTGTATAAGAACCAAGAGTCTGTCCTGCGACAAACGGTATATAATCCCAGACGATAACTGTCAGACCACCGGAAACAATACCTGCAACTGCACCTGCAAGGTTTGTTCTTCTCCAGAACAGTGACATTACCACAGTCGGACCAAATGCTGCACCAAGACCGGCCCATGCATTGGATACCAGTCCCATGATACTGCTGTTCGGATTCCACGCAATCACAAATGCCAGAACAGACACCACGATAACCGTAAGTCTTGCAACTGCAAGGATTTCCTTTGAGTCTGCATCCTTCTTAATGAACTGATGATATAAATCCTCAGATGCTGCGGACGCTGTTACCAGAAGCTGTGAATCCGCTGTGGACATAATTGCCGCAAGAATACCGCAGAGGAAGATTCCTCCGATAAACGGAAGTCCCAGATGACTGGAAAACAGTTTATTGATCATCTCGATAAATACACTCTCTGAGGAAGATGCACCATTTTCACCAAGTACAGTCGGAAGCAGATATGCACGACCTATAATACCGATAAAGCACGCTGCTGTCAGAGAAAGGATATCCCACACGATTGCGATCGCACTGGATTTTTTTAATTCTTTCTCACTCTTTACAGCCATGAAGCGGGTAAGGATATGAGGCATACCGCAGTATCCAAGTCCCCATGCAAGCTGGGAAAAGATTTCAACAAATGTATATGGGCGCTCTCCGTTCTCAAAAGGATTCAGGAAAGCTGCTGCTCCACCCGGTGCTCCGCTCTGTGTCAGAAGATCACTCAGACTTCCGCTCAGTGTCAGATATGCAACCAGCGGAACGATCAGAAGACCGATCAGCATCAGTGTTCCCTGTACAAAGTCAGTTACGCATACAGCCATAAATCCCCCCATAAATGTATAGCAGAGAATGACTGCTGCACCAATTGCCAGAGCTATATGATAATCAATTCCAAATACTGTGTTAAAAAGTTTACCGCCTGCTGCCAGTGCAGAAGCTGTATAAACCAGGAAAAAGATTACGATCACGATGGATGAAAGCAATAACAGGATTCTCTTCTTATCCTGAAATCTGTTCTCAAGAAATGCCGGGATTGTAAGGGAATTGTTTGCTGCGATCGTATATTTACGAAGTCTGTGTGAAATACACACCCAGTTTAATACAGTTCCGATGAACAGACCTACAGCAATCCAGATCTGTCCTGTTCCCAGTGAATAAATTGCTCCCGGAAGTCCCATTAAGAGCCATCCGCTCATATCTGATGCCTGTGCTGAAAGAGCAGCTACCCATGCATTCAGTCCACGTCCGCCCAGAAAATAATCTTCCGAGCTGCTTGTTTTTTTCATATAAACCACACCAATGACTATCATAAGTAACAGATAGGCAACAAATGCGGACAATATGACCATTGTTGTACCACTCAAATTTACTCCTCCTTTTTTCTTCTTTTTTTCATACACTCTGGATTTGTCAAAGTATGTTCTGTTTCCTTCACATATTTATCCAAAAACAGAATACAGTCATTTTATATACTGCAAAAAGTAACCGGGTACCACTTCTGTACCCGGCTACTTTACCACATTACCTTAGCATCACGCAAGTGTATTTCTTGTTTTTCGACATTTTTCCGCCATTTTATGGAATTATTACTGTTACCGTCCGGCAAAGACCTTCACAGTAACTGTTTTATATTTTTACACCCAAACAGGTACTCTGTCAATCAGAAATTTATCTGTTTCTGTCTGCCAGCCTGTTTACATTCTCTTTTTGCTGTATGTTTTCTGCCTGCCAGAGCGTGTCTGAAAAATGCTTTACGCAAGATGTGCGTCACAATTTGTGGGAGATTTTGTTCGGATGAGGGCGTCGTAGCGGGCTACGACAACCGAATTCGGACAAAATATACCGCAAAGTGGGGCGTGCAGATTGCGAGAATGATTTTTCAGACACGCTCCAGGGCTTTATCTTTTTTCAGATAAACATTCTTAATATAGGAAATCAGTACCTCTTCCCCATGATCATTAAGTATCCGCAGCAGTCCCTCGAGATCTCTCTTTGTCTTCGGATGGATAAACCACAGCTTTTCCTTACCTTTCAGATAATAGTCCAGTGGCTGATGCTGATCATACTTATCCCCCAGATAATTTCTGGAAGCACTGATCCTGTCCATCACCATTTCCGCAATATATTTACGGGGCATGGGCACACCATTGATGATATGCTCATCTCCCGGTGCATAATCTACCCAGTACTCAAAATGATGTTTGTTGCGCCCTTTATGATGAAGCCAGGATTTTGATATTCCTGTATCTTCTCTTTCTGCATTGTTGGGACTTCTGTCTCCCTGATAGTATTTACATCCAACCAGAAATTCCACAGGTGCATATTTGGACAGGTCATGAAGCAGTCCCTGTTTATACATACCAGCCCGGAAACAGTAATGCATAACCAACAGCTTATGTTTGGTTATTGTTTTAAAGTGCAGCCACGGATGCATCTTTCTTCTCCTCCTCTACAGCCATCAGCACCACGATCGTACGCGGTGTGACCTTCAGCTTTTTACTATAAGTTTCCTGTTCCTGCTCCAGGAAACCATTCTCTTTCACAGCACTGGTATCAATCACTTTCTTCCATTTTCTGTATCCTGCCAGATTAGGAAGCGCAAAAATACGATCTTCCCAGTGAAAGTTATATGCAACGTATATGGAAGCATCCTCGCTGCCGTCTGCCCGGTGCGCATAGGCGCCACAATACATAATTCCAAGCAGTCTGGATGTGTTCTCAGAATTCATATACCATGCGCGTTCTCCATGAAGTGAAACATCCGGCAGTCCCCTGGTCTGATAATCCACTCCGTACATTTCTCCCGGAACATGAAGAATCGGATGTTCTTTCCGGAAAGCAATGGCATTCTTTACAAACTGAAACAGGGATTCATTTTTCTTCAGTGCTTTCCAGTCAATCCATCCAACCTGATTATCCTGACAATAGGCATTATTATTTCCGTTCTGTGAATTTCCAAACTCATCCCCGCCATAGATCATAGGAACACCCTGACTGAGCAGCACCATAAGAAAAGCATTTCTGATCTGACGTTCTCTCATCTGTCTGATCTGCAGCCTTCTGCTTGGCCCTTCCACGCCACAGTTCCAGGAATAATTATAACTGCTGCCATCGTGATTATTCTCCTGATTTGCTTCATTATGTCTGTAATTATAGGTCACCATATCATTCATGGTAAAGCCATCCTGACAGGCCATATAATTAATGACTGCATAGATATTTGGATTCCTTCTGATATGGTAAGCAGCCACTGAGACCATATCCTCGTCACTTTTCAGAAAACGGCGCATATCCTGCAAAAATCCCGGATTATACTGTGCAATACATTTGTCTTCCGGTTTCTTCTTTTTCCGGATCTGGCTCTCATCAAAATCGTGAAACATCAGCCGGGTATCACTTAAAACCCCGTCATGCATCAGCAATTTGGCAGAAACTCCCTCACCCAATACATGAAATCCGTCTACACGATAGTAAAGCTTCCAGAACTGCAATGCCCTGAGTGCTGTCACAGGATTACATTCTCGTGGAAAATACATTTCCATGATACAGGCAATTCCGGCCTGATGCAGTTTTTTAATGAATGTTTTAAACTCTTTCTCCGGATCATCTGTTGCACAGTAAGATCTCTTGGGTGCAAAATAATAGCCATACATATATCCCCAGAAATTAACACGTCCCTGTGTATGCTTCTCAGATACCATTTTCTCAGATTCAGAATTCTTACAGGTACCGCTTTCCATAAATTCATATGCAGGCATCAGTTCAATTGTATTGATACCAAGCTCTTTCCAGTACGGGATCATTTCCTCCAGTGCCTGAAAAGTTCCCTTTGTACCGGTTATCGTCCGATTCGCTTTTGTATATCCGCGCACATGCAGTTTATAAAGGATCATTTCGTGATATGGAATAGCCGGATTTTTGTCGTTCTCCCAGTCAAAAACTTCTTTTTTAAGAAATCCTCCCCTGACTTTGTGCGGATTCGTACCCACCTCTGCACCAAAGCGTTCCCGTCCCAGAATCCTGTACGCATAGGGATCAGTATACACCTTTCCATTTATCAGAAAATTGTACTCGTACTCTTTCAGATTAAAATCCGGAATATACATTGCATATACATTTCCGGTTCTGTTTTCTTCTGTAAAAGGAATCTCCACATAAGGTTTTGCTGATCTCTTTTTGTAGAGAATCAGAGATGCTCTGCTGTCTTCCGGTACCTCAACTGCAAAATTACAGCCATCTGCCAACGGATTTGCACCAGGCACAAGAGCCAGCCCCTTTTCTGTTTTCATCTTTCTGCTCTCAGCCATCTCTTTCTCTCCTTCATATTTTTTCTTGTTGCTCATTACACTTTTCAGAAACACTATACAACGCTATAATGTAATCTGAAGTTCTACCGGACAATGATCGGAGCCCATAATTTCAGAATGGATTTCTGCGCCTTTAAGCTTATCCTTCAACTGTGGAGACGTGATAAAATAGTCAATTCTCCACCCTGCATTCTTCTCTCTTGCTTTAAATCTGTAAGACCACCAGGAATATCTGCCCTCTACATCCGGATAAAAATAACGGAATGTATCGATAAATCCACTCTCCAGCACCTTACCAAAGCATGCTCTCTCTTCATCTGTAAATCCGGCATTTTTCCGGTTGGTCTTAGGATTCTTCAGGTCGATCTCCTGATGTGCCACATTGAAATCCCCGCAGCAGATCACAGGCTTACTTTCCTGCAATTTCAACAAGTATGCCAGAAAATCCTCTTCCCAGTGCATACGGTATTCCAGTCTGCGCAGTTCACTCTGGGAATTTGGTGTATATACAGTCACCAGATAAAATTTTTCATATTCCAGGGTGATCACACGCCCTTCTTTGTCATGTTCCTCAATTCCAATTCCATACACCACAGACAGTGGCTCTTTCTTTGTAAAAACAGCAGTTCCGGAATATCCCCGTCTGTTGGCATAATTCCAGTACTGATAATATCCCGGAAGTTCCAGCTTCACCTGCCCCTGCTGGCATTTCGTTTCCTGCAGGCAGAAAATATCCGCATCAAGTGCTGCAAAGCTCTCTTCAAACCCTTTGCCAATGCATGCACGTATACCATTTACATTCCATGAGATTAATTTCATAATCAACTGATCCCCTTTGTTTTCTTATTAGCCCTGTTCAGCATTTGCTAACGATTCTCCCCTGAACACTTCTGGTCTATTATAGCACGTTTCATGACTGTAAAAAACCTCTTTTTCTCCGGTTTCTGCTCATTGCATTTTTTTCCGGTTTCTGCTACAATGAACTGACATCAGATAAACATAGTCCCTGATAAATAAGAAAGAATGAGGAATATAAAATGAGTGACGAATTTACAGCTGGCGGATGTAACCCGAGTGACTGCGCTTCCTGCGGTGGTGGATGCAGTTCAGCCGGCGGATGCGATCCTGTTGAAAACCACAAGACAATCACCCTTACCATGGAAGACGATACAGAGGTAGAATGTGCGATCCTCACCGTTTTCCCGGTAGATGCGAAGGAATATATCGCACTTCTCCCACTTGATGAGAACGGTCAGAATGAAAGCGGCGAGGTTTACCTCTACGCATTTGCCCGTACTGAGAGCGGTGATCCGATGCTTTCCAACATCGAAAGCGACGAAGAATATGCAAAAGCCGCAGTTGCTTTTGACACAGTGCTTCAGAATGCAAAAGATTCAATGGAAAAAATTGATTAAGATCAAAGAACAATTATAGCAATTCCGGTATTTTATGGAATTGCTATAATTATTTTACCAAAATGTTACTGTTCACTCCGTTCACAGTAACACCAAAACACCTCTCAGGATAACTTCTAACCAATAGTTAATAGACATCTCCTTGTTCCAACTGTATACTGGATATAAAGATTATATTTGTGGCCAGAATCTATTCTGTCCCGGATCACTGTATCAGAAAATCCATATACACCCAAATATTCAAAACAAGGAGGGCTTACATAATGAAAAAGAAAAAATTTCCGGTTTTTATTCTATGCTCACTTCTAACCCTTACCAATATTCAGACACCATGGGCATTTTCGGATGAAGCACCCGATGATCCGGTATTTTCGGATGAATCGGTCGATGATCCGGTATTTCCGGTTGAACTGCCCGACGATCCGGCATTTTCTGACGAAATCACTCCTGATGAAGCAACATACGCCAAAGACACTGCAGATATATCTGCTTCCGGAAATTCCATTCCGATCACTGCTGACAGTGGATTTGCAGACCCTGTTTTCCAAAAATGGATTTCCGAAAACATTGATACAGATCGCAACGGGCTTCTCTCTGACGAGGAAATCTCCATGTGCACAGAAATCAGTATTCCTTCCATGTCAGTCGATTCCCTGGAAGGCATCGAATATTTTTATAATCTGAAAACCCTGGACTGTTCTGACAATGAACTGCTGTTTCTCGATGTATCAGCCAACACAGTTCTGAAATCTCTGAACTGCTCGCACAACAATCTGCTCAGTCTGGATCTCTCCTCATGCAAAAAACTGAAAGATCTTGACATCTCCTTTAACAACTGTGGGAGCAACAGTTCCATCAGTCTTCCCAAAAGTTTTTCTGTGGAGAAATTAAACATCTCTTCTGTTGTTCTTGATGATTTTGATTTCTCCCGTTTTTCCAGACTGAAAGAACTGGATTGCAGCAACTGTAATCTGCGCGCTCTTAAACCTGCATCTATGCCATCACTGGAAAAGCTTATCTGTTCCGGCAATCTCCTGGATACCCTGAACTTAAGCCGTCTTTCCGGTTTGAAATATCTGGACTGTTCTTCCAACAGTATACAGACTCTGAAACTGCCGGACACCAGATCACTGAATACCCTTTACTGCCAGAATAATCTTCTCACTAAACTGAACCTCTCCGGTTTTTTATCACTGAAGAAACTGAACTGTTCCGACAATAAGCTGTTGGAGCCTGATCTTCGCGGCTGCTTTCCCGAGGAACTGATCTGTAATGATAACGTGATCCGCACTCCTATGGAATTTTATGATCTGTCTCAGTTCGCTTCACCTGAAGATATCACCATAATGGAAAATGGCATGATCGACACCTCTTACCGGCTGACTGCTATTAATAAATTAAACCCTGTAAAAATCCGCCGCAGATTTACCAGTGCCGGCACAGAACAATATGGCACACAGATCATTTACATTGGATATCTGCTTGAAAATGATTTCCGATCACCTGCATTGTTTCAGCAAATGCAGCAGAACTATCCACTGACAGACGATCATATGCTTTCCCGCGAATATCTGAAGGAAGTTTCTTCCCTTTCCTTTGACGAAGATTTTCCGTTATTTTCTTCAGATCTGGCCTATTTTACAGGACTGAAAAGTCTGAGATGTACGGATCTTCCTCAAATCACCGAACTGGATCTCAGCAGAAATCCGGAACTTACCGAACTGATCTGTATTGGAACAGGTATCCGTTCTCTGAACCTTACCTCCAACAAAAGCCTGGAATCTGTTCAGCTGTGTAACAACAGCCTTTCCTCATTAAATATAACCGGACTTACGTCACTTTCCAGCCTTGACTGCCGCTTTAATTCTCTGGTCAGCGTTGATACCACAGGCTGCACTGCTTTGAAGGATAACCTGTTCTTTCCGCAGCATACATGCACCGTCAATGCTGATCAGGCAGGAAAAATTTCGTTCGACCAACTGGGAAATTTCCATCAACAGCTGGATACACCGGCAGCAATCCTCGCAGGCGATGAACTTCTGTACACACCCGGAGATGACTTCTTTACTCTTTTAAGTCCTGCCGTAACCATGACGGAAGCATCTTTTTCCATTATGGATACCAATACATGGCAGATTCTCGGAACCTGCCGGATGACCATAAACATTGAATCAGGAACTCCTGTCACTCCTGAAAAACCGTCATTAAAAAAAATCAAATCCACTCATGAGGTTACCATCACCTGGAAAAAAGCAAAGAATGTCAGTGGATACCGGATTCTCCGCAGAGAAAAGAATAAATCAGAGGCTTCATGGAAAGCAATCGCAACAGTTTCCTCTTCCCGTACCTCCTATACAGACAGTACCGGACTGATCAAGAAATCCTACCTGTATACAGTGCAGTCCTACACTTTCCGGAACGGTAAGAAAATCTACAGTAAATATAACACCAAAGGCCTGACCGGTACAGCAAAACTCAAACGCCCTGCGGTTAAAAAGCCCCAAAAAGATGTTGTCATAAATCTTATGTGGGACGAAGTTCCGGGTGCCGATGGCTATCGCATCTACCGCCGCAGGAAAGGTATCTCCAAATGGACAAAACTGGGAGATATTGAATTTTCCGGGTTGTATTACACAGACGAAACTGCTGTTCCCAAAACAGTCTATGATTATGCAGTCCGCCCATACCGTAAGCTTGGCAGCAAAATTTCTCTGGGTGATTACAGCTCCACCGGATACGTCTGCCAGACTGCAATTCCAAAGGTCAGCCTGACTTCTGTCACTGAGCAGGATGGCGGCGTCACAGTAAAATGGAAACACCAGACTTATGTCACCGGCTACTTTATTTATCGTGCAGACGATCAGAACAGTAAATACTGTAAAATTTCAGATACACCAAACGGTCCTGATTCAGAGGAATACTATGCATATTATGAACCAGTGCCATTCGGCTCCGTAAATCCATTATATAAAGTTCGGGCATACGTCCTTATCGGTAAGAAATATTACTATGGACCATATTCCAGAGCACTGGCTCTAAATCCGTACTCCGATAATCTCAATGCTCACGATTTTTCGGAATTCCACATGGGTTACCAGTTAAGCAACAGTTCTTCCTCCACAGGTTTTGACCGTAACTATAATGACGGTGGCAGTTTTTCCATGGCTGCCGCCTATCTTACACGCGGATCCGGTCCTGTATACGAATGGCAGGCTCCTTACGAAAATATCTCATCAGCATCCTATGACTCATTCACACCTGCGCTTAGAGTAAATGAGATTATGTTTATTCCCCAGCGAAAGAATGCATTAGATAATCAGGCAATCAAACAGGCAATTATGAATTACGGTGCAGTATCTGCATCCTATCTCTCCGTTGACGAATACTACTCCAATGATCAGATTTCCTTCTGCCTTCCCGACGATTACGATGCAGGAAGGGCTCCTGCCGGTTCTGCACCTGTCATATCCACACAACATGCTATTGCTATTGTAGGATGGGATGATGATTACGCAAAAGAAAACTTTCCGGTCCGGCCGGCCGGCAACGGTGCCTTTCTTTGTAAAAACAGCTGGGGAAAAGATTTCGGGGACAATGGATATTTTTATATTTCCTATTACGACGGCTTTCTGGGTATGCAGGAGTTCTCCATGGCATTCGGAAAGATTTCCTCTGATAACACCTGTAACCGCATTTATCAGTATGATCCTTTAGGTGCCACCACTGCTTTCGGTTATAATGATGAACTGTACTGTGCCAATGTATTCCCTGAAAACGGACAGAAATTAGCCAGGAAAGAGCAGCTTGGTTCTGTCTCCTTCTATACCTATGATAATGATTATAACTATGAAGTTTATATTGTTTCTTCCTTTAAGAATCAAAACTCCTTTCAAAAGCTTCCTTCTCCTGCTGCCCGGGGAAACTGCCGGTATGCCGGATATCATACGGTAGATTTTTCCAGACCTGTGACTTTAAAAGCAGGCACACGTTTTGCTGTAGTCATAAAGTTATGGAGCAGCACAGGTGCAAAAACGTATTTCGAGGCTCCTCTGAACGGCACCAGTTCCAGAGCCACTGCTTCTGACGGAGAAAGTTATATCAGCCATCATGGGGATATATGGACGGATTTTAACACCTATCTGCCAAACACAAATGTGTGCATCAAAGCATTTACCAATGGTAAAATCACAGAAAATGTCCCTGCTGCCGGTTCAGACGGTAAAGATATTTCCTGTGAAAGCTACTCCGCTGAGGAACTGAAAGAACGAGGATTTCTCCTCAATCCGGCTTATGAAGACGGAAGTTCAGATATGGTCTCTTCTGTAAGCACCGGAAACGCATCTTCAGCCTCTGCCCCTGTACTTCCTGCCGCCTATGACCTGCGTCAGAGTGGTCGTGTATCCCCTGTGAAAAATCAGGGGGAACAGGGATTATGCTGGACATTCTCCACTTACGCTTCGCTTGAGAGCTTTCTTCTTTTTTCCTGAAAAAAATCCTCTCCCGGAATATCTATGAACATTCATAAATATTTCCGGGAGAGGATTTTTTATAGTCATTTTACATTACAATCCCGTTGATCTCCACATTCGCATCTACGTCCTGTGTATAGTCAATATCACTGTAATGGAATCCGAACATATGATAGAAATCTTCCCAGTAGCCGTCAATGTCGCAATACTGATTTACTGTATCTGTAGTGACTGCTTTCCAGCATTTCTTTACTTCTTCCTGAATCTCAGGGAGCAGTTCGTAATCATCCATACGGATAAATCCGTTTTCATCTGTCCGGAAACCTTCCGGGGTATAGAGTTTCTGTGTAAAAAGCCTTGCAATCTGCTGAATACAGTTTTCATGATTTCCGGCCCTTTTCATAACTTTATAAAGAATAGCAAAATACAGCGGTACAACCGGAATAGCTGCACTTGCCTGAGTTACCAGACCTTTGTTTACAGAAATTACTGCGCGGACATCCGGATGTGCCTGATTAATCTCTGACATTGTTTTCTGTAAGTGCTGTTTGGCAGTTCCAATGGTTCCATGATAGTAGATTGGATAAGTCAGTTCCGGTCCGATGTAGGAATATGCTACGGTTACTGCATTCTCAGTCAGTACATCTGCTGCTTTCAGCGCATCAATCCAGTCTGCCCAGTCTTCACCGCCCATAACCTTTACAGTACTTAAAACTTCTTCCTCTGTAGCAGGTTCTACTGTTTTCTCTGTGATCTCATTATTTCTCAGATCCAGACTCTTCTCTGTAAATGGCTCATCTGTAGTTTTCAGACAGGAAGACCAGGTCTTTCCTTCTGCATCTGTACGTCTCGGTGCTGCCAGGCTGTAGACTACCAGGTCCACTTTTCCAAGATCCTGTTTGATCAGTTCAATCGCCTTCTCCTTGATTTCCTTTGAAAAAGCATCTCCGTTAATGGTCTTTGCATAAACACCTTTCCCGGAAGCCAGTCTGTGAAACTCTGCTGTATTATACCATCCGGGTGTAGCTGTCCTTCTGCCATTTGCCTGACGTTCAAACATGATTCCAAGAGTATCAGCACCACAGTTTTCCAGTGCACAGATACGGGATGCGAGGCCGTAGCCTGTAGAACATCCGATGATCAGTGCTTTTTTTGTTCCGTTTACCATTCCCTGTTTACAGGCGTAATCTGCCTGGTTGCGCACACTCTCTGCACATCCCTGCGGATGTGCGGTTGTACAGATATATTCTCTTACTTTTGGCTCGATGATCATAACTTTTCTCCCTAAATTTATTTCTTTGCCTGATATTTTTTAGTCAAGCGGATAAAATCATCCGCTTCGTTACTTGTTCATAATCGAATAACTGCTCCGCAGTATATACGCTTGAATTGTATGTATTGCAAATATTTTGAATCTCAAAATATTATAGCAAAGAAAAAGCAGAACGTAAAGTAAAAATCTCAGATTCTTCCCTATGTTCTACTTTTTTTACATTCTGGCTCTGATTTCATCTATAAACTTTGTGAAATATGCTCCGCCAGAACATTACATTACTTTTACCCACTATTTCGCAGTAGTACTTCCAAATCCACCATTGCGGATTTCTGTAGCATCATCATCTACCGTGATTCCGTACTCTACAAAGATTCCCTGCATGAATCCTGTATCTGCCGGGATTGTAAGAGTTTTGTTTTCATTGGAATCATTTGTGATCTTTGAAAAAATGTGGCCTTCGTTATCTGAATAGAAATAATCACTGTCAATAATACCAACTGTGTTGTTAAGCTGAAGACGGTATTTAAATCCCAGTCCGCTTCTCGGATAACATTTCAGCACCCATTCCGGCTGCATTTCCACCCGGATTCCTGTCGGGATCTTTACTGTTTCGCCTGGTTTCAGAGTAAATTCTGCCGGTGCGAAAAAGTCATAGCCGGCACTTCCTGCTGTCGCTCTCTTCGGCAGACGGATAGCCTCGTATACTTTCTCTGCTTCTTCCTGAGACTGTGCGAAGGTATCGATCCAGTCTGCTGTGAAGCGTTCTTTGCTTACTTTATGAAATTTCGCGATTCGTTTCATCTGTTTTCCTCCTGTCTGGTCATGCAAAGCTAACACACCTGCTTCGCAGTACACTCATAGCTGAATATTTGGTTACTGTTCACACACCACTATCCCGAGACATACGAGCCAAAATTCCATTGCCGCAGGCAATCTGGAATGAATTTTGGCTACGTTACTGTGAACGGAGTGAACAGTAACAATATTTTGTGATCATCACTGACTGATTCAGTAAAAAAGCAGTTCAGGTACACCTGACGCATACTTGAACTGCCTGTATATTTCTTATTTATGCAATACGACTTTTCCTTCATGAAGAGTTTTGGGAACATCGATCACTCTCTGATTGCTGGAACCTTTCCATTTCAGGGAAAGTTCTTTCTTGTCCACCTCAAATTCACCGTCTACGCAGACATCCAGATAACGCACAATCTCTTCTTTGCAGATCTCCTCCCAGAGGAAACCTGTATAAAGCCAGATTGTTTTACCAGGATATCTCTTTCTGATCTCCTTCGCAAAGGCTGTTACCTCAGTGATATTTGCCGGGTGCAGTGGATCTCCACCTGAAAAGGTAATTCCGCTCACATAATCCTTATCCAGTTCCGCAAAAATCTCCTTGCGTTCTGCCTCACCGAAAGGCAGTCCGCCATTTGGATCCCAGGTGACAGGATTCTGGCACTCCGGACAGCAGTGATTGCATCCTGCCACCCAGAGCACTACACGAAGTCCGTCGCCATTAAGCATATCGTCCTTGGTAATATTGTGATATCTCATAATTTTTTACGCTTCTTCCGGTACATCCTTCATGCTGAAACTGATTCTTCCCATCTTGTCTTTGCCAAGGCAGATAACCTTAACTTTATCACCAAGTGTGAGAACATCCTCAACACGATTGATTCTTTCTTTACAGATCTTGGAAATGTGTACCATTCCCTCTTTACCCGGTGCAAATTCAACGAATGCACCAAACTCTTTGATGCTGACAACTTTACCTGTAAAGATCTGTCCTGCTTCAAAATCAGTTGCAATGATCTTAACCATGTTAGCTGCCTCATCCATGCTCTTCTGATCAACTCCACAAATAGATACCGCACCTTCGTCTGTGATATCGATCTTAACACCTGTACGCTCGATGATCGTATTGATAGTCTTTCCTCTCTGACCTACAACATCACCGATCTTCTGAGGATCGATCTGGATCTGGATGATCTTCGGAGCATATTCGCCTACAGTTGTACGGGGAGCTGCGATGCATTTCTCCATAACTTCTGTCAGGATATATTCTCTAGCTTCTTTTGTACGTCTGATTGCTTCTTCTACGATCGGTCTTGTCAGTCCATGGATCTTGATATCCATCTGGATTGCTGTGATACCGTCATGAGTTCCGGCTACCTTGAAGTCCATATCTCCGAAGAAGTCTTCAAGTCCCTGGATATCTGTCAGAACGATGTAATCATCATCTGTATCGCCTGTTACCAGACCACAGGAAATACCTGCTACCGGTTTTTTGATCGGTACACCGGCTGCCATCAGAGACATTGTGGATGCACAGATACTTGCCTGAGAAGTAGAACCATTGGATTCAAATGTCTCAGATACAGTACGGATCGCATATGGGAATTCCTCTTCGCTTGGAAGTACAGGAACTAATGCTCTCTCAGCAAGTGCACCATGTCCGATCTCACGACGTCCCGGTCCTCTGGATGGTTTTGTCTCACCTACAGAATAGGACGGGAAATTGTAGTGATGCATATATCTCTTTGAAGTTTCAAATTCGTCAAGTCCGTCAAGCTTCTGTGCTTCTGCAAGAGGAGCCAGAGTTGTGATGGTACAGATCTGTGTCTGTCCACGTGTGAACATAGCAGAACCATGTACTCTCGGGATAATATCTGTCTCTGCTGCCAGAGGACGAATCTGAGTAATGGCACGACCATCAGGACGTTTGTGGTCTTTTAAGATCATCTTGCGGACAGTCTTCTTCTGATACTGATATACAGCCTCACCCAGAACTGCAAGCCACTCTTCCTTGTCGGCAAAAGCTTCTTTCAGTTTCTCTGTTACCTGACGGATATTTTCTTCTCTTGTCTGTTTATCGTCAGAGAATACGGCAACTTCCATTTCTGCCGGAGGTACGACCTCTTTGATCGCTGCGAAAAGTTCTTCCGGAACTGCACATGATTCGTAGCTGTGTTTCGGTTTTCCGCATTCTTCTACGATCTTATCGATAAATTTAATGATCTCCTGGTTTACTTCATGAGCTTTATAGATAGCTTCGATCATCTTGTCTTCCGGAACTTCTTTTGCGCCGGCTTCGATCATGATTACTTTCTCTCTTGTGGAAGCTACTGTAAGCTGAAGGTCAGATACATCTTTCTGTGCCATGGTAGGGTTGATGATATATTCACCATTGATCAGACCAACCTGTGTGGTAGCACACGGACCATCAAACGGAATATCGGAAATGCAGGTTGCAATAGAGGAACCAAGCATAGCCGGAATCTCCGGATTACACTCAGGATCAACAGACATAACCATGTTTACCAGTGTTACGTCGTTTCTGTAGTCCTTCGGAAACAGAGGACGCATTGGTCTGTCGATCACGCGGGAAGTAAGGATTGCATGCTCGCTTGCTTTTCCCTCTCTCTTGTTAAATCCTCCTGGGATTTTGCCTACTGCATACATTTTCTCTTCATATTCAACGCTTAACGGGAAGAAATCAATTCCTTCTCTTGGCTCTTTGGATGCTGTTGCTGTAGATAAAACTGTAGTATCACCATAGTGCATTAATGCTGCACCGTTTGCCTGTTTTGCAACGCGGTTGATATCTACTGTCAAGGTTCTTCCGGCTAATTCCATGGAATAACTTTTGTACATATGTTCATTCTCCTTTTTTCATAATTCTGTTGTCATTTTCTGTTACCGTTCACTGCATGTCCGGTAACTACTTTATTCTTTTCAAATTTGTCTGTTCCGTCTGCTGACAATCTTGTCCATCAACGTTCAGACTTTTTATGAAATTGTCACATTAAAACAGGAGTCCGAAACAACTGAAAAAACTACTTTTCAGGCAAATATATCTGCCTGTTTTGTTACTTTCATATACAAAATAATCTTTTCAGTAGTCTCGGAAATAACTCCTGTCATGTTTCGCAGCTTCTGAATATGCAGATGCAGTCGAAACAACAAGCCACCGCAATCCTGAAAAACACCATATTTTACAGAACTGCCATATACATAAAAAGGGAGGCGGATGGAAATCCGCCCCCTTCCGCATACTAAAAGGCTATTATTTTCTTAAGCCTAATTTTTCAATCAGTGCACGGTATCTTTCGATGTCTGTTTTCTTCAGGTAAGCTAACAGTCCACGTCTCTGACCTACCATTTTCAGAAGACCACGTCTGGAGTGATGATCTTTATGGTTGCTCTGTAAATGCTCTGTAAGTTCCTGGATTCTTGCTGTAAGAACTGCTACCTGTACTTCCGGTGATCCTGTATCGCCTTCAGTTCTTGCATATTCTTTCATGATCGCTGCTTTCTTTTCTTTTGAAATCATTGTGATTTCCTCCTGTATTCTATAATTATTATTGATTGACCGCCACACATTAAGAGATGGTCGGAGCGTCCGGTCCCTGAACATGGGCTAAATTCACCTTGGTTAGTATAGCACATTGATTCTGGCGTGTAAACCTCTTTTTTACAAAGTTTCAAAATATTCCTGTCCCTTCACAGCATCCCTCTCCAGCTGTGCCTTCAGTGCCTCCAGCGAAGAAAACTTCTGTTCAGGTCTGAGGAATTTTTTGAAATCTACCTTGCAGTATTCCCCATACAGATCTTCATTGCAGTCAAACAGATATGTTTCCACACCAATAAACTTCTCGCCGCCAACAGTAGGCTTATGACCTACATTGGTAATCCCCTGATAACTTCTGTCTCTGAAATGGGATACTGTGATATAAACCCCGTTTGGAGGCATCAGTTTCTCTACCGGAGGGATCAGGTTGGTGGTCGGAAGCAGATATTTATGTCCCATTCCACGTCCATGTTCAACGATTCCTTCTACTGAGAAATCTGTTCCCATAAGGAAACGGAATTTTTCCATATTTCCTCTGTTCAGTTCTTCCCTGACAAAGGTACTACTAATCTTACGGCGTCCGTCCATTTTTTTTGGCAGGACTTCCGTATGAAATCCATATTTCTTTCCGAACTCTTTGAGCATGGCAGGAGTTCCTTTCCGCTCATAGCCAAAACGGAAATCCTCTCCAACTGCCACATAGGAAACCTGCAGATCTCCTATCAGTATTTCTTTTATAAAATTCTCTGCTTTCATGTGCCGTATTTTCTCTGTGAGCGGACATTCCAACAGTATATCCACTCCCATTTCTTCCAATATACGACATCTCTCTTCCTTTGTGAGGATTGTTCTTGAGGCAGTTCCAAGCGCAAGTACAACCGCCTGTGCACCTTCCTGTTTCTGCTCAATAATTTTCTCAACCAGTTTCTGATGTCCGCGGTGTATGCCGTCAAACTTCCCAAGTGTTACCGCGCTGTGTGAAATTCTGGGAAAATCATTCTCAATCCTTAAATATTCCATCATGTCTCCTAAAACATTTTTACAGGGAAATACCTGTTTCTTTTCTCGTCCCACTGGTAAACTCCGGCAAAACTGCCTTCACTGCTGCACATACGGATCCATCCGTTTTTCTCCTGTGCATCGACCAGTGCCTGTACAAGAGGATTTCCATTAGCCAGAAGTCTGTCCCCTTCTTTTGTACAGCATACCCTTGGATACTCTGCAAGAATCTCCTCAATACCGAGGATTTTACTCTCTATAGTTCCTTCCTGCACTGCCTCTTCTGTCTGCGCCAGGGTAATGGCATCATCCAGTGTAAATCTGCCCACCTTTGTCCGCAAAAGACTTTCCATGGCAGCTCCACAGCCCAGTTTTTCCCCTATATCATGGCACAGAGTACGGATATAGGTTCCCTTGCTGCAGGTCACACGAAAACGCACCAGCGGAAAACTGATATCCAGAATTTCTATCTCATAAAAATGTACAGGTCTTGGTTTACGCTCCACAGTCTTGCCCTCTCTGGCAAGTTCATAGAGTTTCTTTCCATTGACCTTCAGTGCTGAATACATTGGCGGCACCTGCATATAGTCTCCCACAAAAGAACTGACCACTGTGCAAAGCTCTTCTTCTGTAACGGAAAGCTCTGTAGTCTGTGAGAGAACAGTTCCGCTCATATCCTGGGTATCCGTAACAACACCCAGACGCATCACTGCCTCATAAGTTTTCTCTTTATCTGTGATCATATCCACCAGACGGGTTGCTTTTCCCAGAGCCACCGGGAGCACTCCTTCTGCATCCGGATCAAGAGTTCCGGTATGTCCGATTTTCTTCATATGAAGGATTCCCCGAAGCTTTGCCACCACATCATGGGAAGTGAATCCTTTTTCCTTACGGATTACAATTACTCCATCCATCAGACTTCCTGCTCCTGAAACTGTTTGCAGATCTGTTCTGTCACATTGTTGATCACATCATACACAGAACCCTGAAGATCACATCCGGCTGCTCTCATATGACCGCCGCCGCCAAAATATACTGCAATCTTGCTTACATCCACATTTCCGTTGGAACGCAGGGAAACTTTGAAAGACTGAGTTTCCACTTCATAGATAAACATGGCAACTTCCACTCCCGCTGTAAGGCGAAGCTGACTGACGATACCGTCCAGATCCTTGCCATCCACACCATAGAACTCCATGTCTCTTTTTTTAAGATATCCGATAATACATTTTCCATCCAGAAGCAGGATACTCTCTGCAAGAACACGCCCCATTACCTGATTCTGCACATAAGTTTTCTGATAGAAAGATTCGTCAATGATCTTACTGAAATTGAATCCTGTCTTCATCAGTTCCCCGGCAATACGCATGGTCTCCGGTGAAGTTGAAGAGTACTGAAATACCCCTGTGTCATGAACCATTCCCGTATAGATTGGCACTGCAATGGTACGGACCACTTTCTCAGGATCAAAAAGCCCATAGAGAACCTCACAGGCAGAGCTTACCTCTCCCCTGATATGATTCACCTGTGCAAATCCGGAGTTACTGATATGATGATCAATACATGCTGTTCTTTTTGCAGTGTCAAAGTATGGACCTGCAATGGCAAGTCTGTCTCTTGCACTTACATCACAGGTAACAAAAAGGTCATACTCTTTGTCACCATCCAGCTCTGTTTTAATCTCATCCATACAGTCAATATGTCCGAAAACAGGTTTGGGATTATCCAGGTACACATCTGCCTGAATTTCCGGATAATAGGTTTTTACATATAAATATAACGCCATACAGGAACCAACGCAGTCACCATCCGGACGGATATGTCCGCCGATTCCCATTGTTTTCACACCTTCCAGTATTTCCGCAATATTTTCCATGTTCTCATCCTCTTTTAATTCTCATCCTGCTCCTCATCCTGTCTGTGGGAGTTGCTGTCTTTCTTGGTAACATCATCAATAAGCTTTGACATATTTACACCATACTCAATAGATTCGTCCAGAATAAAACGGATCTCCGGTGTATTTCTCAGGTTTAAATTACGCGCCAGCTGGCGTCTGATGTAGCCTTCTGCACTGTTCAGACCTTTGATCGTCGCTTCCTTTGCTTCTTTTTCACCCAGCACACTGATATATGCTCTGCAGGTTTTCAGGTCAGGAGCCACTTCTACAGCCATGACAGAAGTCATCGGATGAATACGCGGGTCCTTGATCTCGTTGCGGATAATGGTGCTGAGTTCCTTCTGGACTTCCCCATTGATCCGGGTATTCTTAATACTGTTTTTTCTCATTTTAAGTTTTACTCCTATATATCCGGCAATTCTGTCAAATACTGTGAGCAATCCGGATCATCGACTATCCTGATCACATTATTTTCTGAATTACCACAATCAAGTCAAGGTGCGCACCACACTGTACCTGACACTATGAATCGCGCACCCTACCTTTATAAACCATTACTATCTCGGTACTTCTACCATGATATAAGCTTCTACTTTATCTTCCTCTTTCACATCGTTAAATCCGTCAAATACAAGGCCACATTCGTATCCTGCCTTAACTTCCTTAACATCGTCTTTGAATCTCTTCAGGGATGCAAGCTCACCTTCAAATATCTGCTCGCCTTCTCTGGAAATACGAACCTTGCAGTTTCTCTGGAAGATACCATCCAGAATATAGCTTCCTGCAATCGTACCAATACCGGATGCCTTGAACAGCTGACGCACTTCCGCATGACCGATAACTTTCTCCTCAAATATAGGATCAAGCATACCCTTCATGGCAGCTTCTACATCTTCGATTGCCTGATAAATAACTCTATACAGACGAAGATCTACACCTTCCTGCTCAGCAAGCTGTTTTGCGGTTGCATCCGGACGGACATTAAAGCCGATAATGATCGCATTTGATGTAGCCGCAAGACTTACGTCAGACTCATTGATCGCACCAACACCGCCATGGATCACCTTTACAACCACTTCTTCGTTGGAAAGTTTGGTCAGACTCTGTTTTACAGCTTCCACAGATCCCTGTACATCTGCTTTGACAATGAGCGGAAGTTCCTTCAGATCGCTTGCCTGAATCTGATCAAAGAGATTATCCAGAGATAATTTGCCCTTAGTCTCCTCAAGAAGACGGTTCTTGTTCTCAGATACAAATGCACCTGCAAAGTTCTTGGCTTCCTTATCACTGTCAAATGCAAGAAGAATTTCACCTGCATTCGGCACATCACCAAGTCCCAGGATTTCTACAGGAGTAGAAGGACCTGCTTCTTTAATCCTGCGTCCCTTATCATCCATCATGGCACGAACCTTACCATTGCATGCTCCTGCTGCAATAAAGTCTCCCACATGAAGAGTACCTTTCTGGACAAGGATCGTGGCAACCGGACCTTTACCTTTATCAAGCTGAGCCTCGATTACAAGACCTCTTGCGGAACGGTTCGGATTTGCCTTTAATTCACATACCTCGGCTGTAAGAAGGATCATCTCAAGAAGAGTATCGATTCCCTCTCCTGTATGTGCGGATACAGGAACAAAAATCGTACTTCCGCCCCAGTCTTCCGGAATCAGTTCATATTCAGAAAGTTCCTGTTTTACACGCTCAATATTAGCACTTGGCTTATCAATCTTGTTGATTGCAACTATGATCTCAACGCCTGCCGCCTTCGCATGGCTGATAGCCTCTACTGTCTGAGGCATCACACCATCATCAGCTGCTACAACCAGAACTGCAATATCTGTGGAGTTTGCACCACGCATACGCATAGCTGTGAAAGCTTCATGTCCAGGTGTATCCAGGAATGTGATCTTCTGTCCGCCAACCTCTACTACAGAAGCACCGATATGCTGTGTGATACCGCCGGCTTCTCCACGTGTTACATTTGTCTTACGGATTGCATCCAGAAGAGATGTTTTACCATGGTCAACGTGCCCCATAACACAGACTACAGGTGGTCTTGAAACCATATCTTTTTCGTCTTCTTCATCCTCTTTGAGGAGTTCTTCGATAACGTCTACCTTCTCTTCCGGTTCTGCGATGATATCATATTCCAGAGCAATCTCCTGAGCTTTCTCAAAATCGATCTCATGGTTTACGGTAACCATCATACCCTGCATAAAGAGCTTCTTCACAATTACTGACGGCTGCATTTTCATAGCTTCTGCCAGTTCGCGGATCGTCATCTTCTCCGGAAGTGTGATTTCCTTAACCTCAGGTTTCTTCTCTTCCTGTTTTGGCTGCGGAGCCGGTTTCTGCAGAGCTTTCGGGATTCTGGAATTCTTATTGAATCCACCCTGGTTTGGTCTGCGTCCGCCACTCTGTGTCTTATCAAAATCTTTTTTCTTGTTTTTGTTCTCTCTGTCTCTTTCTCTCTTGCTGTCTTTGGAAGTCTTTGTCAGTTCCGGTGCAAATGCCATATCGTCATTCTTTCTTGTATTCTGGCGCTGTCCCTGACGTCCCTGACTGCCGCCGAAGCGTCCGTCACGTCCTTCACTTCTGTTTCCGTCCGGACGACCCTGGCCATTGCCCTGCGGTCTTCCTCCCTGACGGTTTCCATCTCCCTGTGGTCTTCCCTGTCCGAAACGTCCTCCCTGACGATTTCCATCGCCCTGGAATCTTCCGCCCGGACGGCCCTGACCATCGCCCTGGGATCTTCCCTGTCCGAAACGTCCTCCCTGGCGGTTATCTCCCTGGGATCTTCCCTCGCCCTGAGGTCTTCCCTGACGGTTTCCTTCGCCCTGGTTTCTTCCCTGGCCAAAACGTCCTCCCTGGGATCTTCCTTCACCCTGAGGTCTTCCCTGACGGTTCTGTCCGTCCGGTCTTCTGTTGCCTGTACCTGGGCGGTCATTATTATTTCTTCTTGGTCTGTCACCGTCTGTTCTTGAACTGTCGGAATTTCTTCCTTCTGCATTTCTTGGTGAACCTGTTCTCTCGCCTTCAGCTTTCACAGGTTTCTTTCTTGTTTTTCCTCCGTCACTTGCATTCTGTGCATGAAAAACGCGGATAATATTTTTTTTCTTTTTAGGTGTTTCAGTTTTATCTCCTTCTGATTTTGCTGTTACAACCTTTTCTTCTGTCTTGGGAGTCTCCAATTTCGCAATATGCTCCTTTCCCCTGTTATTATTGTCTTTTCTGAATCTATTCTTTACTTCCGAAACCGCAGGCTCATCCACCATACTCATATGGCTTCTCACATCAACGCCTTTTGATTTCAGAAACTCGATCACTTCTCTGTTCTGTCGTCCAAGCTCTCTGGCCAGCTCATGTACTCTTAATTTTGACAATCGCTATACCTCCTTCATGATTGCTTTCGCAAAATTCTCATCCTGGACAGCCAGACAGGCGCGGTACTCCTTTCCCATTGCTCTGCCTAAGCTCTCTTTATCTGAGAAGAAGAAAATCGGAACTTCATAAAAACTGCACATATTCCTGAATTTCTTCTTTGTATTCTCGGAGGCATCCTCAGCAACGATCACAAGCAGTCCTTTTCCGGTCTTTACAGATTTCTCTGTGGAAAATTCTCCGCTTACGGTCTTGCCTGCTTTGGTAGCCAGCCCTATCAGCGACAGTACTCTGTTATTTTTCAATATCTTCCAGCTCCTTCTTAAGTCGTTCGTATACCTCATCCGGAACCGCAGTTTTCAGTGAACGCTCAAGTCCATGATTTTTAATCGCTTTATCCAGACATTCTCTGGAAAGACACAGATATGCGCCTCTGCCGTTTTTCTTACCGGTAGTATCAAGCACGATCTCATCTTCTGTAGTCTTAAGAACTCTGAGCATCTCTTTCTTGCTTTTCATTTCCCTGCAGCCGGTACACTGGCGCATGGGAATCTTATTCTTCGTCTTCATTCTCTCCTGCTTCCTGAGCCTGTGGCTCTTCTTCTACAGGAACTTCCTCTGAAACTTCTTCTGCTTCGGTTTCTTCTGTCAGGGAATCTTCTGCTGAAGTTTCCTCTGCTGATGCCTCAGCTGCATCTTCTGCAGTCTCGTCATCATCATAATCATAGAAATCACCGGCTTCTTTTGCCTGAGTCTCACTCTTGATGTCAATCTTAAATCCTGTAAGTCTTGCAGCAAGACGTGCATTCTGACCTTCTTTACCGATTGCAAGGGACAGCTGATAATCAGGAACAACTACCAGAGCTGTCTTCTCATCAGGATCTGCCATAACTGCGATAACCTTTGCAGGGCTCAATGCATTCTCGATCAGGATCGCAGGATTCTCATCCCAGTTGATGATATCAATCTTCTCACCGCGAAGTTCCTCAACTACTGCATTGACACGTGCACCGTTCATACCTACGCATGCACCAACTGCATCTACATCCGGATCGTTGCTCCATACAGCGATCTTTGTACGGGAACCGGCCTCACGTGCGATGCTCTTGATCTCAACAGTTCCGTCTTTTACTTCTGCAACTTCTGACTCAAAGAGACGTTTCACAAGTCCCGGATGAGTTCTGGATACCAGAATACGAGGTCCCTTCGGGGTATCCTTGACTTCAAGAATATACACCTTTATTCTCTCTGTCGGCTGGAAGGTTTCCCCTTTCACCTGTTCATTCTCACTTAATACTGCATCTGCCTTACCAAGATTGATGCTTACATTCTTGCCCATCACACGCTGTACAATACCGGTTACTACTTCTTTCTCTTTTCCATAATATTCATCATACAGCACTTTACGTTCTTCCTCGCGGATTTTCTGCAGGATAACGTTCTTTGCATTCTGTGTCGCAATACGTCCGAATTCCTTAGACTGGATTGGAACCTGTATCATGCCTCCGATCTCAGCTCTTGATGTGATCTTCAAAGCATCTGCCAGAGAAATCTCCATTGCAGGATCCTCTACGTATTCTACGATACTTCTGTCTGCACACACTGAAAAATCGCAGGTTTCCGGATCAATAGTTACATGTACATTGTCAGCTTTTCCAAAATGGTTCTTGCAGGCCTGGATCAGAGACTGCTCAATTGCCTCAAGCAGAGTATCTTTGCTGATACTCTTCTCCTTTTCAAGGATATCCAGTGCCTCCTTTAACTCTCTGCTCATTTTTTTCTTATCCTCCCGAATTAACTAAAACTCTATTGCGAGGCGTATCAGGGCTGTGTCTTTCTTATCAAAAACACGCTCGGTTCCATCCTCATCGATTGTCACACTGTTACTATCATATGCGGTCAAAATCCCGCAGAACTCTTTTTGCTTCTCGATTGGCCGGTAGGTACGGATTTCCACCAGTTTTCCCATGTTTCTCTCAAAGTCTTTGTCTTTCTTCAGCGGTCTGTCCAGTCCCGGCGAACTGATCTCCATGATATAACTGTCTTCGATAAAATCATTCTCATCCAGTTTGTCACTGAATGCTCTGCTGACTGTCTCGCAGTCATTTACTGTAATTCCGCCTGGTTTGTCAATGTATCCTCTCAGATACCAGTTACCTGCTTCCTTCACATATTCTACATCAACCAGTTCAAAGCCGTTAAGTTCTACGATCGGTGCCAGAAGTTCCTCTGCGCGCTTTTCATACTCTTCCCGTCTGCTCATTTTCCCACCTGCCTTTCCATGCAACAAATAAGAGTGGGCTCACGCCCACTCCTTTGTCAACAAGTTCTAATTTAGATGTATTGTAACACCAATTTCCGGCAATTGCAAGGCTTTTCCTGCAAAAACCTTGATTTTAGCGGATTTGTTGGTTTTATATACGTGGTTTTATTCCTTTACTGTCCCGTTTGGACAGTTTTATCCTGTTGAGAACATAGGGTTTATCATGGTAAGTAATGGTATATTCCTGACGGCTTTCCAGAAGATATGCATGATCCAGCTTATCTCCTTCTGCCAGTTTCATTCCACGCACCCCGATAGATGTTTTCTTCATAGCAGAAATATCCTGTTTCTGAAATCTTAAGAAATATCCGCCTTCACTCTGGAATACCACCTGTTCCATTTCATCCGCAGAACCCACAAAAATCAGAGAATCCTCTTCAGCAAGTTTCGTAGACACGATCGTTCTCTTCGCCACATCAAACTCTGCACCACTCACCAGCTTGCACATGGATGCAGCAGTGACAAACAGAAGTGTATTTTCTTTTACAGATGCCAGTGGTGCTACATAGAGCATACGTTCCTGTGCACTGTCATAATTGCTCAGATTATCTGCCGGTGTCCCCTTATCCCTGAAACGAACCAGCGGAATATCTGCCACCTTGATACTGTGCATCTTTCCATTATCTGTAAAGATACAGATCTTATCTGTATTCATACAGTTAAACACATATTTGTTCTCTGCATTGGCAGCTTCTTTATTTCTCTCATATGCAGACTTATCAATGGTCCGCATATATCCGAAGCGGTCCATAAGGAATGTGACTTCCATTTCTTCCATCTTCTTTTCCTCATAGACAACTTCTTCTGCATTCTCGATCACTGTGCGGCGTTTCGTACCGTATTCTTTCTTGATCTGATCCAGTTCTTTCATGATCACTTCTGCCATGGAATCATAATTATTCAGGATATCTTCATAAATGGCAATGTTCTTCATTGTTTCTGCATAGTCTGCCTGAAGTGCCTCGATCTCCAGACCGATCAGTTTGTACAGGCGCATATCCAGGATCGCAGCTGCCTGTTTCTCTGAGAAATACAGCTTCTGCGCAGCTTTCTCGCTTGATTTGCTCTTGAACCTGATTCCTTCTGTCACACCGTCAACCAGGCATTTCTTTACCTGTTCTCTGTTCTTGCTTCCTCGCAGGATCTCGATGATCAGGTCGATCACATCACATGCCTTGATCAGACCTTCCTGGATTTCTTTCTTCTCCTGCTCTTTATTCAGAAGTGTGGTGTACTTTCTGGTCGTGACATCGAATACGAAATCTACGTGATGCTCGATCACCTGCTTCAGACTTAGAGTCTCCGGTCTGCCATCCGCAACTGCCAGCATATTCACGCCAAAAGTATCTTCCAGCTTTGTCTTCTTGTAGAGCATATTTGTAAGGTTCTCTACATCTGCGTCACGCTTCAGGTCAAGAACAATACGGATTCCCTCTTTGGAAGACTGGTTGGAGATATCCACGATATCTGTTGTCTTCTTGTTTTCCACAAGAGACGCAATATCATTCAGAAATTTTCCGATATTTGCACCGATCATAGTGTACGGAATCTCAGTGATCACAAGCTGCTGTCTGCCGCCTTTAAGCTTCACTGTCTCCACTTTACCTCTGACACGCAACTTCCCTGTTCCTGTCTCGTAAATCCTGAGCAGGTCATCTTTATTTACTACCAGACCACCTGTCGGAAAGTCCGGTCCCTTGAGATAGCGCATCAGCCCTTTGACACTGATATCGTTATTCTTCATATATGCCTTCACCGCATCTACCACTTCACCCAGATTGTGAGGTGGAATACTGGTTGCCATACCGACAGCGATACCATCCGCCCCGTTTACCAGCAGATTCGGGATTCTGACAGGAAGTACCACAGGTTCCTTCTCTGTCTCGTCAAAGTTCGGCATAAAATCTACTACATTCTTATCCAGATCTTCGAGGAAGACATCCTGTGTCAGTTTCTCCAGTCTGGCTTCTGTATATCGCATGGCAGCTGCACCGTCGCCCTCGATGGAACCGAAGTTTCCATGTCCGTCGACCAGTGTTTTGCCTTTCTTAAAATCCTGAGCCATTACCACAAGTGCTTCGTAGATCGAACTGTCACCATGGGGGTGATATTTACCCATGGTATCACCTACGATACGGGCACATTTTCTGTATGGTCTGTCATAACGGATACCCAGTTCATACATATCATACAGGGTTCTTCTCTGTACAGGCTTCAATCCGTCACGCACATCCGGCAGGGCTCTGGAGATAATAACACTCATGGCATAATCTATATAGGATTTCTGCATGACCTCCGCATAGTCGGTGGGAATCACATTCTCCTGTTTTGTTTCCATTTAATTTCTTTCCTCCATCTCAGACACATATCCATGTATCTGTCTTAATTTCCACATAACACTCCGGCGAAATCAGATGTCCAGCTCTGCATCCTGTGCATGCTCATAGATAAATTTCTTTCTCGGCGGGACATCGCTTCCCATCAGAATCTCTGTCACGCTTGATGCAAGTCTCGCATCTTCAATCTCCACCCGCTTCATCATTCTAGTTTCCGGATTCAGAGTCGTCTCCCAGAGCTGCTCCGCATCCATCTCGCCCAGACCTTTATATCTCTGAAGAGTAAAGCTTCCCGGCTTATGGGCACGTCTGTATCTCTCCAGTGCCTTATCATCGTACAGGTATTCCTCCTGCCCCTTCTTAGGCATGACTTTATATAATGGCGGCATGGCAATATACACATGTCCCTCAGTGATCAGATCCGGCATAAAACGATAGAATAAAGTCAGGAGCAGTGTGGAAATATGCGCCCCATCCACATCGGCATCAGCCATGATCACAATCTTGTCGTAACGAAGCTTCGTAATATCAAAGTCATTTCCGTATCCTTCGGAGAATCCACATCCGAATGCATTGATCATGGTCTTGATTTCCGCATTGGCAAGCACCTTGTCAATAGTAGCCTTCTCCACATTCAGGATCTTACCTCTGATAGGAAGGATTGCCTGGTAATTACGGTTGCGGGCAGTCTTTGCAGAACCTCCCGCAGAATCTCCCTCTACGATAAAGATCTCACACTGGGACGGATCCTTTTTCTCACAGTTTGCCAGTTTTCCGTTAGAGTCAAAGGAATATTTCTGCTTTGTCAGAAGATTGGTCTTGGCTCTCTCCTCTGTCTTGCGGATTTTGGCAGCTTTCTCCGCGCAGGAAAGGATTGTCTTAAGAGTCTCCAGATTTCTGTCAAAATAGAGTACCATCTGCTCTCCTACAACCTTTCCGGTTGCGCGTGATGCATCCTGATTATCCAGCTTTGTCTTGGTCTGTCCCTCGAAACGCGGTTCCGGATGCTTGATGGAAACAACTGCTGTCATTCCGTTACGGATATCTGCACCTGTGAAGTTCGGATCCTTGTCTTTAAGAACGCCAATCTCTCTCGCATAAGTATTCATGACTGTGGTAAATGTAGTCTTAAATCCAGTCAGATGAGTACCGCCCTCTGCATTGTAAATGTTATTACAGAAGCCCAGTACATTCTCACGAAATTCATTGGTAAACTGAAATGCCACCTCTACCTGAATGCCGTCTGCTTCCCCTTTCAGGTAAACCGGATCATGCAGGACTTCCGCGCTGTGGTTCAGATCTTTGATAAATCCAATGATACCATCCGGCTCATGATAGGTAATATCCTCGACCTCTGCACCTCTTTTATCCTCAAAGCGAATAGTCAGTTCCGGATTCAGATATGCAGTCTCATGAAGTCTGCTCTTTACTTCTGTTGCAGAAAATCTTGTCTTTTCAAAAATCTCCGGGTCAGGGAGGAAATTGATACTTGTTCCGGTCTGTCTGGTCTTACCCAGCTTCGGCAGCAGCCCTTCCTCAAGTTCAATGGTCGGAATTCCCCGTTCATAGTGATCATGATGCACATATCCGTCACGACTGATCTTAATGTCCAGATATGTAGACAGGGCATTCACAACCGAAGAACCTACTCCATGAAGTCCTCCGCTGGTCTTATAGGCAGAATTATCAAATTTACCGCCTGCATGAAGAGTTGTAAATACCAGTCTCTCTGCCGACACTCCTTTCTCATGCATATCTACCGGAATCCCTCTTCCATTATCCGTAACCGTACAGGAACCATCCTTCTCCAGAATCACATGGATCAGACTGCAGTATCCTGCCAGATGTTCATCTACTGCGTTATCTACGATCTCATAAATGAGATGATTTAATCCTTTTCGTGAAACACTTCCGATGTACATTCCCGGACGCTTACGAACCGCCTCCAGACCTTCCAGGACAGAGATGCTCCCTGCATCATAGGTGTTTTTCTTTGCCATGTCTGTTACATTTCCTTTCTTTCTATCAACCGGATTGCTTACTGTAAATCCGGGAATGATTTTTTGCATTGCAAACATTTGTTCGTATTATAACCCAGTTTTTATTCTTTTTCAAGTGCGAACTTTCCCTTGTCAACGGAATAAAACACAAAAAATAATCAGAACCGAAATTCTGATCCTTTTCTGACTGTAAGCCTGTTCTGTTATAATTTGAGTGCATTTATCTTATCATTGGTTTTTTCAGCTGTCAACTGTTTCATTTGCCTACAAGGCTGTTTGGCATTATCTTTACAGTAGAAATATCTGTAAGAAACAGAAGCTATTTCTTTGTCTTAAATTTCTTCATTGTGGAGTATGGACTGTAAACTCTGGATTTGTCTTTGGATGTTTGGTTCCATGCCCGTATGGTCACATACCAGGTACCCTTCTTTACGTTTGTAAAGGTTACAGTTACGGTATTTTTGCCTTCTGTACGTTTCA